>Ga0307945_1000364_pt1:0-25000 | contig 30246 bp, 34 predicted proteins | sample OrgLakmetagen228_FD_201818 | JGI IMG/M metagenome (GOLD analysis project Ga0307945, IMG submission 201818) | Saline water microbial communities from Organic Lake, Antarctica - #228 | ecosystem: Environmental > Aquatic > Non-marine Saline and Alkaline > Saline | place: Antarctica: Organic...
ATTGCGCAGACCCCCAGCAGCAAGCTTGCATGGCTTTGAATTACAGGTACCAGCATTGCGCGGGTACTTGAGCATTGCGCAACCCACAATGAGCTAGTACATTGTTACAGCCACTACTGAGGTCATGCAAGGAAAGAACGCATGTTTGTTCTGTTGTTGTTCCTTCTCTGTCCTGGGGCTAATCCCGGATGGCATGCTTGGAACGCTGCTGCTCGCGCGCAACATCGTCCTCCCGCTTCTCCCGCGGGATGGCACGCACATACCTATCCATTGCCTACCCAGAATTTAGAACATTAATTAATTTTGCGATTGCGCACAATTGCGCACCGGCTCTCACCGGAATAATTTCCCGCTTGCGCACCCGATTGCGCACCCCGATTTCAAGTGTAGCAAAATATTCATTGCGCGTCTCCATTGCTCCAAAAAAGATAATTAAAGCGCAATGGTCAAGCGTTGGTACGGTATTAAACCTCGTTGGTCAAAAGGTATTACTCCTCTTTTAGGATGGACTGACTACCTAGGATTTGACGGTCCATCAATTCTTTGCTATGCCTGCAAAGAGAAAGGATGAGCAGCTCACATTACCCGGTACGCATGCCATCCCTCCGTCCAGTACTGGGAGAACCTGCTCGTACCCCTGGACAACATGATCACTCGTGACACCGCTCGCTTTGTGGGCAGCAAGGATCCTGACTACCTCACCTCTGTGTTCCAGGTGTGCTACGTGGCTATGTGCCTTACTTCTGCAGGTCCCTAGCTGTCTGTTTAAATACAGGCACATGCTTGTATTGTGTTTCCGCTGCCGCTGTTCTAAACTCACAGGCCATGGAAAACTGTTGTCAACCATCCCTCTTCTTTGCTACAGATGGTCCAGTTTTCCCTGCAAGGTGACTACGAAGAGGCAGAGGTGGCACCTGCTGCCAAACTCCTACAAGTCGTTCTCCAGGTGTGGGGGCCTGTTGGTCACAATTGCCTGCCATTGTTAATAACATGCAGCACAGCAGGGTGCAGTTGTTTTTAGCAGCAGCAGCATGCAACCGAATGGGAGGTCGCACTTGGGGTTGTAGAAGCATTTGCATCTCCTCAGCTGCTGTGCGTTTGCTGCCTCCCACCCTGAAACTCACCATTCCAATCTACACATGCTGGCCAGACCTTCACGTCTGTATTCTCCCCTGAATGTATTGCAGGCTTGCCGAGGCATGGTGGACGTATGGGTGGCGCCTTACATCAGTCTTGTCCTGCAAAAGCTGGCTTCATGCGAAAGTCGCACCCTTAAAGATAACCTGGTGCTGGTAGTGGCAAACGCACTGTACTACAACCCAGTGCTCACGCTACAGACACTCCAGGCACAAGGGGCAGTGGGGCAGTTTCTGGGAGGCTGGTTTGGCATGATCATGGCAAACAAGTCAAACGGCAAGCCCAAACATTTCAAGCGGGTGCAAGAAAAAAAGGTGAGGAGGGAGCTGGGACAGAACAGAGATGATGCGTAGAAAAGGAATGAAAAGATGTATACTGCACAGCAAGCTCTTCAGGTTTTAAGAGCTATGTTCACTTTAAACCTCCTCACAGAGTCAAGAAAAACGGGGCTATGTATAGATAAGTGTTTATTTCGCCCTTTTTCTTCACATAAGCGTATTATAGCTACTACCGTAGGGCTACTAAAGTCCCGCGACTCCTATTTTTTGGGAGGTGCTTAAAGAATTAGCTTAATTTATTTGCAAGTGTTTGGGTTAACAAAACCAGCCAAATCAATAGATTATTTGCGAGCTTTTGCGAGAATTTGGGCATTTCCGTCTGCTCTGCTCTTTGTTGGAACCTTCACCTATGAGGGAGGTTGTAATTCCTTGGGTTGCCCTCACTAGTGACGGCAAAAAGTACTGGGTAACGTTCTAAAAGGCAGTTTGGTTGGAATCTGAACTCAAGACCTGAACGCTCCAGCCAGAAATTGGCTGTTCAAAGAATATGTTTTGTTGGATATTCTTAATTCTTATGCATGTTGTGCATTGCAAGGCGTACAAATAATTAATTGTTTACTCGCGATATAACCATTACCCTACGATAGGTGCAAATCGAAGCTAGGGGTCATGGAGGCCAACCATAGACCTTTGTGGCATCTACATTAAATAAGATATCGAATCTATTTCTATATCATATAACATGTCAGACTAGCTCGTGATCACCTAAAATTGGCAGGTTTTCAAATACTTTGGTCCCTGATGGCTAATTTGAAGGCTGATTTCCTCAAGTATATTTAACACAATCATTAAATGAATTGTTGTGGCTGTGTGTTAGTTTGTAGGGGGTTTAGAACCGGCCGTTTTTAACATGAAATTTAGCTGAATGTCCACAGTCAAATTCCTGGTGCAAGTGCACTTACATTTGCAACAATCCAGGGCTGACTCCATGGCAACTTATGGGAGTGGATTTGAATCAGTACATGATGTTAAAGCGACAGTGGACTGTGAACCATGGCCTGCACGCCACAGCACATCATGTGTACCTTTAAGGGAAAACTGCAGGCTTCGCACCCACAATCTTGTATTGAATCCTCTCTTGTACTAGCATTCATGTTATGTAAACCGCGAAGCTTGCCAACTGAGCCAAAGAGCATACTGGAGCATGCCCCCTATGAGCCTCAGAAAGCCCCCTCCGGAATCATGTATTGACGGTCGAGCAGAGGAATCAATCAGCCTAGTCTTCTTGGCTCTTTGGATGAGCATGGAACAATGTATCAACTGTTGTCTGCAATTGCCCCTCCCTGCCCCGTAGGTGTGTGTCCTGGGCCTGCTCTCAATGGTGAGCTGTCCTGCAGAAGTACTCCCAGCTGAGGTGGTCACCAGTGAGGCGCTCATCATGTCAGGGGTGGCGAAGTTGCTTGTGAGCATGAAAGAGCAGCAGGTAAGAGCAGCTCACATTGGTACACAGCCCGAATAATAGTTTCTCCTTCTAGCTGTCATTCCACCGGATTTCCAACACCTGCCAACTCCTGGTGTGCCTTTTATTTCGATTAAAGTATGTGTCGCGGTATTCTTAACTTGTACGCAGCGTGTATGAGGTTTTTTTACATGGACCGCCCCCATTTTGTCGTACACCTTCTTACTGGGGGGGATGTCTTTGAATCTGGGCTTGCAGGAAGAGCTCGCCAAGGAAGCGCAAGAAAGCGAAGCAGCAAGCGAAGAGGAGGCGGGGAAGAGTGACGACGAGGCTGAGGAAGATGATGACGATGCTGAGGTATGCTGTCATGCTAACAGACTGTTATCGGTCGACGCTTGCTGCTGCGTAAAATAATGAGAATTTAGGCAATTTTGAGCGATGAGAAGGCTTGAAGAAAACAATGTTACAAAAGCGTGTCCATGAGTATACAGCATGAGCACTTTCTTGCACAGTCTCAATCATTACCGGCGCTTGCATTTACATGTACATCAGGAGCCCGAAGGGGAAGACGAGTACATGAAGCGGTTAAAAAAGACGGCAAACGACCTTCTTGGGCGGGGCGATGGCGACGAAAGGTGCGCGTTTCTCTTCTTTGAAAATTGAGGTCAGAAAGAGCGACAGGTGTAACAACAAAGAATTTGGGGCCTTTGCAGCCCGGATCTTTTATTATTCATTAATCGCGCCACGTTGCTCCCTCTGTTCTTCTAATGGGGTTATCAAAGGCATTAAGAAAATGAGGATCCTAGAAACAAACGAGCAAGAGGTCCATCGTTATGGCCCAATAGGCAAGCACCCCCTGCAAAGCTGAAAGCAGAGAAGTGCTGGCCACAGTTTTGGCCAAAACAGCCCCCGCCATATATCATCAGGCTTGTCGAGTTGTACGGTACGGTACGATTACGGTCTGTACGGTACGCACCGTACTTGTTAAATTACGGCGTACTACCGTAATTGTCACACCGTACTTAACCGTAATTACGGTAAAATACGGTACGGTGCATGGTACGGTGCCAAGCTGGCACTAAAACCAGTGCAAAAATGGCCTCAGAAAGGCCTCTCCGCCCCAAACACTTCCCATTTCCACCTCCAGCATGCTCCCCTTATGAGCTGACGCCACACAATGCGTCCCTGAACGACCCTGAGGCTGGGTTGGAGCTACATCAGCTCGGGAAGGGCCCAGCAGTGGCTTGCATGGAAACTCAAAGTCGGACGCAGTACTTGATTCCTGGTTAATAATTTTTGTTTTATTCATAACTAATTGTTGCAAAAAGACAAGAAATGTTTTGGGTCGAAATTGGAGCCAAACGGCCAAATTACGGTCAACATCGTGCTGTACGGTGGCACCGTACTGTACGGTCGGACACCGTCTTTTCAAACAGACTGTACTTGCACCGTATTGTACGGCGTATTACGGTACGGTACCGTAATTACGGTCAAGAAAGCTGAAGTACGGCGTATCTCGACAAGCCTGTATATCATGACCGAAGCACTGACTTAAATAAGACACGTTCAGAATTCTACCACCAACAACGAAAACGAGAAAAGAAAAATCATGGAATGTGTAAGTCGTAACTTCTGGACGGCACGTCCAAACTCAAATCATGTATCCAAGTTAATTTATACCGTGCGTCCACGATTACTTCAGATATTGATTTTATATTTGGCAAAAAAAAATTCCGGAGCCCTCTCCAAATTGAAGTGATAAATAAATAATTTTAAAGTTTTTGAGGGTGTTTTTAAAAACGAGCTCCCAGCGTGCCAGTGTGAACCCCCTGGCCCTGTTCTTGAAGCTCCTGTCCCCAGCTGAGAAGCTGGCTGCTCAGCAGAGAGACCATGAGAAGCTGCAGAAGGAGAGGCAGCTCAGGGAGCTGGCAGAGGAAGCAAGAGGCAAAGGCAAGGGGTGAGGCGGTGAAGAGGCCCGTGAAGCGCCCGCACGGCTCCAAGGACAAGCCTTCTCCTCTCACAGCCCCTTCAGGCCCTTCTTCTGGGGCATGGGAACTCTCAAATTCGCAAAATGGTTACAGACATGACCCTCTCAAAAGTCCCTTTCGAAGTCAAAATTCCCCATTACAAACCGAAAACGGAAAGCATCAATCAATAAAATTGGGATCATGACTTGATCCTGGACCTACGGTATTACGCGTACATGAAGTCATTAAAAACGGTTTCGCAGGCTGGCTGAGTGAGGTGCACCCTAGTGAGTGAGGTGCACCCAACAGGTGATCAATGCAAGAGTGTTCAGCATGGGAGTTCTGGAAGTGGTTTCTTGAGGGGATTCAGCTCATATTTTGGATGTGCCTTTTATATAACAATATTTGACCTACTGCGCAGGCAGTGGAAAACCACTTAGATGTAGGCTAGCACTTACTACCCCCCTGTTGTGTCTGTTAAGTAGCTTCAGTGGCAAAACCAGGAACAACTAGATTGTATGCCCTTGATCATTCTGGGTCGACATTTAGACATGAATAAAAACATTGCATTCAAAGTGAGCAGCCTAAAACCTTCACAATTGACCCAGTGCCTGAGTTTTCGCATCGGCAGATCACCTCATGAAAGTGCATTGGTCCCTCATTCATGCAGTGACGATGATTGGTCTGACGATGAGGACGAGACTCTGCAGACACCCCTGGACAACATTGACCCCTTCGTGATGCTAGCGGATACCTTGGCTGGGATACAGGCACTCAGTCCAGCACGCCACCAAGCAATCGTGGGAGGGTCTGACGCTGGCGTACAAGCAGCTTTGCAAGCGCTCCTCGTGCACAGTGTGACACAGCGACAGAAGATTTCAAGACTGGCGGGTCAACTTTGAACGCCTTCAGATCCTTTTCTTCGTGACTTCAATTGGATCCCAACAAAGTTTGCTAAGTTGGAATTATTGTGTATTAAGAAGCGATTTCGACTCACATACGGCACCATTCTGCGCAGCAATTGCTCAGGTATTCCTGACATGAGAATTACTAGAGGGGTGGAGCTCGGGGCGAAAGATGCGGTAGGGCTTAAATTTGAACGCTGTCAATTTTCAGACGCGATCCATGCGTCCCAAGCTCCAGCCTTGCAGCACTTTTCATTGCCAGGAGCCATTTTACACCTGCGACCGCTGCACAAAATGGTGCAGTCCCTTGATTTCATTTAACTTCCAATATATACACGCTTCACAGAGTGTGGCGTGTAGGTACACGAGTATTATCTATGCGGATGTGATCAAATAAGAACAAAATTTCACGAGCCATCGTCCCCTGTGCAGCGACGCTATGTTTGCCTACTGGTTTTTTGGATACCTAATTTAATTAAATTCAGAACTAAAATTAGAATTGTTAGATCCTTCTACGGCACCTTGTTGTAGTTCTGCCTTGTTTCGTTGCAGATTAGGAGCAAGCGATGTCAGACTCAGAGAGTGAGACGAACCTCGATCTCTCTAACGTGTGTGGTTGCTCGGATAGGCCTGGCTTGCCTGCTTGGATTGCAGCACTTCCCATTCGTCTGCTCACACCCTCCAACTCTGCACCCAACCTGCACAATACCATTACCACTTCTGCAGTCAGATGTGGTCACCAAGTACAAAGCTGCTGCCGAGGTTTGCAACAGTGAGTTGCTGTAGCAAGTGGCGCTACATTAGCTGCAGCGAAACATCAGCTGCAGCTGGTTCTCAAGAGCATGCATGCACCTGCAAGAGCTCTGTCCATGGCAGCAGTCCTCGGCACTTGCACGATTCCTCGCAGAACCGTACACATTTCACACTCCCTGCATCCTTGTTCAGAGGCCGTGGCCAAGGTGATTGCTGCCTGCCAAGAGGGCGTGAAGGTTGTGGACCTTTGCCAGCTGGGAGACAACACCATTAAGGAGTGAGTGGGGCACCAGAGGACTGCTGGTGCACTTGCAGAATCTCATTTTGGATGGAGGCATTCCTTTTGGAGACATTTTGCTGACGGCTGTCCACCTCTTCCACACACTTTCACAGGGAGGTGAAGAACATTTTTGCGTCAAAGAAGAAGAAGGTGGAGAAGGGCGTGGCCTTCCCAACTTGCGTGTCCTTGAACCAGTGAGTGTGCGAAAAGAAATCGGACCCTCCCGAACACTCCCGAACAGCGAAGTTCGTGCCTTAATCGCGAAATCGTCGTTTGGGACACGCCTATCTGGGAACGTCAAACACACACACATACACCCTTTTTTGCAAATGCAGTGTTGTGGGGCACTTCTCCCCGTACTCCGATGACACCACCACTCTCAGTTCTGGGGACATAGTCAAGATGTGAGTGTGTGTGAGTGTGTGTGTGTATGTGTGTGTGTGTGTGTGTGTGTGTTGCGTGTGTGTGTGTGAGTGTGTGAATGTGTGTGTGTGTGTGTGAGTGTGTGTGTGTGTGTGCATGCGTGCACATGTGCATGTGCGTGAGTGTTGTGCGTGCACGTGTATGTGTGAGTGCGTGCGTGTGCGCATGTGTGTGAGTGCACGTGTGTGTGTGCGTGTGAATGTGTGTGTGTGTGCCTGCTGCAAAATCTGTACGCAGACACATACACACACACACCACAAACACAATCTGTCACACAACTTCCTTTATCAATAGGAGGTTAGGCTTCCTACCCGGGCAGCAAATTTCCCTGTGCCCTAAGCCTTTTAGCTTGCCCTTGCAAGGAAGTACTCGTTTCTTGCATGACGCATTTCTGTGATGCAAAATTTCCCTCTTCTTCATCCTTCTTGTGCCTTGAGCCAATGACGGTCGCTTTCCTTGGACGCTTGCACGCCTGATGGAGTGATGACTAGGGCTTTTTTTGGCCTTCTTTTCACTCTTTCCTTCCCCTTTGCTCGTAGTGACATTGGCGTCCACATCGATGGCTTCACCTCCGTGCAAGCGCAAACGCTGGTGGTGCAGGCAGGGCAAGGGCCTGTCACAGGCAAGGCCGCCGACGCCATCCAGGCGGCACGTACTGCCTTCGATGCTGCTCTGAGGCTGATGCGGCCAGGCCACAAGATTTCTGAAGTCGCCCGGCACCTGAACAAGATCGCTGAGACGTACGGCTGCCAACTAGTGGAGGGCGTGATGTCTCACGAGATGAAGCAGTTTGTGATCGATGGCAACAAATGCGTGCTGAACCGGCCCTCGCCGGAGCAGAAGGTTGAGGACGGCGAGTTTGAGGAGAACGAGGTGTACGCCATCGACATCGTGGTCAGCACGGGGGAGGGCAAGACCAAGGTGCAGGACGAGAAGCAGACCACCATCTTCAAGCGTGCGCTGGACACCGCCTACAGTCTCAAGCTCAAGGCCGCACGTGCCGTGTTCAGCATCATCAACCGTGATTTCCCCTCCATGCCCTTCACCACGCGCTCACTAGTGGAGGTAGCCTCAGCAGACAAGGAGCCCATGAGCCAGGCGCAGCTATCGCTGGGCATCAAGGACTGCGTCACCCACGGCCTACTGCATGCCTACCCTGTGTTGTACGAGAAGGCCGGTGAGGTGGTGACCCAGATCAAGGGCACCGTGCTGCTCATGCCCAACGGCAGCGACGTTGTCACCAAGGCGCCTGCGCAGGCAGTGCAGAGTGAAAAAAAAGTGGAGGACAGCGAGCTGCTGGACCTGCTAGCCGCCCCCATCAAGAAGGAAAAGAAAAAGGTGAGGGTGTTTCTGGTGGTATATCATTTTGCCGCCTTGCGCTTCAATTGCTTGTCGGCCTGTTGCCTATGGACATACGTGTCTATAACGAAGGTGTTGCATGTTGCACAAGGAAGGCCTGAGGAGCTCGTTTGATTGATGCACGATTACTTTTCGACTATTTGTTATTTCAATTTAAGCACCAGCTCTCTTGCTGCTCGTCTGTGTTTGTAAAGGGGAATGTTTGCACGCTATTCTCTTAATCTAAGCGTGGCATGATTATAGTCTGCTACAAGTGAACATCACTGCTTGACCTGTACAGAATCTGTGTGAGGGTGCGCGCATGCTGTGCGAGCCTGTGTGCGTGTGTGCTTGTGTGTGTATGTAAATGTGTATTTTGTCGTTGGTATTTTGTGTGTATGTGTTTGAGTGCGTTTAAGTGCGTGTGTGTTTGTGGCCTTTTCTTCCTTGCCAATCTTTACAAAGAGGAAAACAAGTCAAAATTTCTAATTGGCTACCACCACCGTTGTGCCTAACTCTGCATTCTATCTGTTTGCGTTCAGGCCAACAAGGAGAAGAAGAAGGCTGCCGCGTAGGATATAGCGGTTCAATCGGACTTCACCTAATTAAAACCAGTATCAAAGATTGACTTCTCTGCCTGATGTGCAGCAAATTTTTTGAATGTGAATGCGTCGCCTTGCTGCTTATTTTGGAGATGGCTTTTTGGGGGGTACTCTTGTGCAACGAGTCTTGTTTCAGCCGTCTGTATGTGCCCCCAAATTTTTGCTCAACCGCGTACCAGTACTTGATGCATCCGGACGCCTACTATGCTTACTAAAATCTATTGCAAGGAAGTGACTGTATAAGGTGTTCCCCTGTAAGCTTACAGAATTTACAGATAAAGCCACCAGTCAAAGCGTGCGACTGCTAGGCTGCATATGTAAGACGTTAAAAATTGTGATAATTGTTGTTGCTTGTAGCACCTACAAAAAAACCCTGGAAAGGGAAAAAAGGCACAATGTTGTTTGTGACATTGCAGCACTGAATAATATCAGTAAACAATCAAGCGTCTGCCTGGACCAACCGACCGCAATTAATTAAAGAGGGGAATCATCTGCGAGTTTCGGGCACATAAAAAACATGGACTGTCATATTGAGGATATCAAGAATGAGGAGGCAGTTATATATATCGTGTGTGAGGAGCAGCACAGTGTATTTGACTTTATATCTGCCTTGGAACCAATAGCACACCTTGCAGCCAAGATGTGATGATGATGATGTTTGTTCTTCACAGAGAATGCACTGCTGTTTGTGTTAAGGTATTGCGCTCAGGCAAGCGTCAACGTGAATGAAACTTCTATCGTGTATGCACACACCACATCCTTTGGTGTGTAGTGAGCCACCCCTTCAGTATTGTTCTAGTGGCACCTCAGGTGTAATGAAGCTTCTTCGTTGTTGTTCGTTGTATTGTATAATTCGTGCCCCCTCTCTCGTTGTGCTTGAATGGGCCAGTGCTTGCATCCCCGTTCTCTTGCAGTGTGTGAATGCGCACGCAGAGCTGCCAAACGATAGTAACAAGGCTGGGACCAGCAAAAATGCCCTTCAGCAAGTCTAGACTTATATGGCTGCCGGTTGCCCCCTTTGTGCCTAGCATACACACTTACATTTCTTTATGACTATCAGCGTTTGGCTGATTGACTGCTGACACTTTAAGCCGACCACAATCAAAGAAATATGTAGGCTCATATAGGGGGGGAAATCAGTGTCAAGCTGAGGAAGAAATCCTTAACCAATCTTTTAGAAAGTAAAGTGACAACGTCAACGCTGTATACGCCTCAAAGGGCATAAGCGGAAGCCTGTAATCACACCTAGTCAAACAAAAGAGGAAACGTCCATGAGAAACATGGAACAAATGTGTGAAGGAGGGAAAGTGTATAGGGAAAGAGGACGTTTGTTCGCTTGAAGAAGCACGAACAGAAGGCAAAAAGAAAAAGCTGCGAAGGCAGTAAAGGAAAAAGAGCCACTTTGGAACCGGGTACCGTAAAACTCCTCCCCCCCCAAAAAAGACCAATGGGGGTCTGGAGGGTTGCAGGCTTGACCTGAAATCGTGCTGATGAGCGAGAGTTGATAACAGTGCTGGAAAGGGCACGTCTGGTGTGGACAATTGTAAGTTTGGCAGCGTAATTGACAGATTGAACATGAAGCTTGGAAGCAAGTTTCTTAACTCTTTGAGAATCAAGACCCAGCTTCTCAAGAGGCTCCAGCGTGTGATTGTTGTAGATAGTGCCACCCACTACTCCCAAGAGGATGGTGTGGAGGGTGACGGTTGCTCCTTGGAGGATGGAGCAGAGGCCTTTGTGTAAATCCTGCGCGGCGCTCAGTTGGTTCTGCGGTCTAGTGTCCTCACAGTACTTGATCTCGATGAGGTGAATGTCACGTTGTAGAATGCTGAGATCTTTGGGTCGGTGCTGTCTGGGGAAGGTGGATCTGCTAGTGGCTGGCGGTGCTGTAAAAGTGCTTCCGGTCTCCCTAAGTTGCCCCCTGCCACTCCTAAGAACCCGCCCCCCTCAAGAAAAAAGCTTTTGATGTGTGTCTCAGAACGTGTGAAGGTATAAGAAGCCTCAGTCAGATGCATGAAACCAGAAGAGCTGAGCTATCTTCTCAGCTGCAGTGCAGTGCAGATGAAGAGGACAGGGGACAGTTTGCTCAGCCCAGCAGCGTGCAGCACCAAAACAGCCAGCCCGCCAAAGCAGAGCCCCAACAGCTACAACGTACCACAGATTGGCCACGGTGGTAGCGTGTAAATAAAGCCCAATAAAACTGACTGTTAAGCAAGTGGATGCAGTACAAGGACAGGTCACGGAAAAGTCCTCATAATGGTGTGACAAAGCGGAGGACTTTCTCCTCAGCTCTCAGACCTGAAGGTCTTGGCAAATTTTAAAGAGCGCGCATTCTTTTAAGACATGTTTACGGGACACTGGTCGTAAAATTGACAACTGCTTCAGGAAAACTTCAAGCCACGCTGCCACCTTCTTCACTCTCAAAGAATGCGGTCGCAGAAGGTGATGATCAACCGCAATTCAGCAATCGACACACCAGAATTTGGATAAGGGATGGCAAATCAAGAATGCTCTGTAGCCAGTACAACACATTTTTGACATAAGCTGCTTTCAGGTCAAACTTGCCACCCTCCTGATTGATATTTTTATTTCCTCTCTGGTTAAGGATTTGTATGTTACCTGATACTAAGATAGCTCCTTTTCCTCAATTTACGTGGGGAGTGGTTTTGACTGCTTGGGTAGTATTTTATTTTAGTGCCACGAGAGTGGCTTTACAGCCTGCGTGATTTCTCTTTTCTTTACACAAGCAGCACACCTTGATGCCAAACAGAGTACACGTGCTTTAATTCAGCCAAATGCGTTGGAACGGCAGGGCTTTGAAAACCATGGCTGCAATGTTATGAGTAGGTCAACCTTGCAGTTACTCTGCTTGGAAAAGTGTCAATATGCCAAACAATAATAGAGCTGTTGAGTCAATTCAAAACTGGGTGAGGGAGTGGTCATCACTCAGTAGCACCAAGACCTGTTGTTTGTTTTCCTTGCGACATGCCTCTGAGCCAAGCCTGCTCTACCTCCTGCAGTACGCGCTCCTGCTCTGCCTCTGTACAGCAAAAAATTTGAGAGAGTGAATTCGGGTTAGGTTCTTAATCCCCTCAAGCGTCTCACTGCTCTTGCAATTACAGCATTAGGATTTGAGTGGTTCCACTGCAGGATGCTCCCCCGACAAAGTTGACGGCCACAACCAAGCAAACTGAAGCCCATCGCGGAGGAAGGACGGGACAGGGTGCAAGGAGGCTTAAAGTAGCAACCTGGCATCTACAAGGAAGTGGGTTAAAGGCCAGAGCAGCAGAAACGATGAAGCCCGTGAGACCAAAACATGTGCGTGGACCAGCTGCTGTTTCCTAAACCAGTGGCCCAGACATGAGAGGGGGAGGATCCACATGTAAAGGATGACTACCACGACGACAGCCATGAACTTACTTGTCATTGCTGTATGCCCAGGCGTCTCTTCCACGGCCCGCCTTTGCTCTATCGGCAAGCTGGTTGGGGGTACTTGGTTTTTAATCCCCTGCAATGAGTGGTTTCTCGGGAGGCAGTGAGTGCAGGGCATTTGAAAAGGAGAGGCAATATACTCATGAACACTTTTGCTTAAACTCCAAAAAATATTATTACTCTCTTCAACTCATTTTATTCATGAGGAAGCTCGTGCTTAAGCAATCCCAGACAGGCTTTGCTCTAACATTGCATCTTCGCAACACACTGTTTATGCACCTACCATGATGCGCAGGAACCTGGCTCTTTCTGTTTCACTGCCAAAGTTTGCAACGTCCCAGCGGTTGCTTCCTGCGCGTGATTGCAGATGTATGTAATTGCATTTAATAAAATGTGTGCATGTGTGTATGTTTTTGTGTATGTGTGTATGTGTGTGTATGTGTGTAAGTGTGCATGTGTGTATGTGTACGTGAGTGTGTGTGTGCCTGCATATGTGAGTGTGAGCGCATGGCATGCATGTAATTGTGCTACAGATACGTGGAAAGAGAAAAGCTGCCCGGTAATTAGTTGGATCAAGGCTACTATGAAATTAACAATGTAGTGTAATTTTGCTATGCTCCCTGCTTCATCATTCCTTTCAGGATCATCAGGAAGCTCCTGAGATAAAATAACCTGTGTTATCACTTACCAGCACAGTTTCTCAGTCAACAGATCTGGGACATCTTAAGAGGGATGGCAATTAGGTTAGGTTAGAATTTAGGAAGAGGGTCACTAAAACGCCGCAACCAAGACTAGCCAATACACACACACAAATACACACACAACGTTGCACGCACCATACACAGCCTCCTGTGGCACGCCCTGCTGTGCCTGGACATGCTGCGTCCCTCCTGTCTCTGCAGCCCCGTTACCCCCACTGTCTCCAGCTGCTGCGGCCTCCCCAGCAGATCCTGCTGCTGCTGCTCCCTGGCTGGCAACTGCTGGCACCGGCTTTTTGCTCCACAGCAGCTTGCGCTTCTCTTGCAGGGTTAGGCCACTGCTGGAGGGTGCAGGTGGGGGGCCAGAGGAGGGGGCCTGGTGGGCTGCTGCGCTGCCAGGGGGTCCCATCATCATTCTGCGCACCAGCTCGGCTGCATCCTCCGCCTTCTCGGGCGCAGGGGGGGGCGGCAGCATCTGGTCCTGCTTGTGTTGTTGCTGTTGCTGCTGGGGAGGAGGGCCGTGAAACCCCCCGCCTCTGTTTCCTGCACCTCCGTAGTCCCTGCTTCCAAAACCCCTGTTTTTGCAAGGTCGGGTCAGGGGGAAGGTTTGTGGGTAGCCCAAGACATAAGATACTTGATGATAGGAGGGCACTGAGTGAGAGGTGAGACGGAGAAGAAAGGAGGAATTTATAACAGGAAGGGTGAGCGATGTACTAGGGGAGACAAGAAGGCAATTGAAGGGAAGACATTCTCTCTCCTCCTACTTGTCAATGGATGTTTGGACCACCACAGACTGATCAAGCAAGCAGTCGACCTTGCGAGAGCGTGCCCTGGAATTCAGTCATCAAGCAAACGCAATTGACTGACAGCAAGCAGTGAGTATAAAGGTGTGGAGGGCTGAGTCACAAAGTTGCTGCAGCCGTTGCCTTTGTGCCCTGTAAACGCCATCCCTTCTTCTCTCCGCACGCAAGTCGAGCTTCCTGCTGTGCACCCTTCTCTGGACCACAGTTGGTGGCACAGCTGTCAGTAAGGCACAAACGCTTTGGGTTTGGAGGAGAGAAGGGGGGACTTCGGTTGTTGCATTGCCAAGTCTCCCGTGCGCAGCCTGCTTTGGCCCCCTGCCGCCAAGGTGGAGATACGCCTGAGAATTCTCAGTGTGGGAGAGTTATGAAGATGACGACTAAAAAGTGACGTTAGCCTGCAAATGGGACCTAGCAGGCATCTGTTATTACTGAGGTGACTACTTGTGCATTGTGCGTCTCTGGTGGGAAACACAATTCAGACAGTTTGTCTTAACGGTGCCCCTGACACCTAAATTAACGGTTCCTTGCAATCATCTAGCACAAAGTAGACAACAAAGGATGCTGGTCCTCATGTTGGAAGGTATGACATACAAAAAGAGGAAGCCATGTGGTCAGAGCCATGTGGGAAGGCACCCCAGTGTGAAAACACATCGAACACCTGCAGGCAGCCGTCAGGAAGAGAGAAGGAGAAGTCACGTCAGACATTGTAGGTGGGAAAAAACGTTGAGTGGCGAACAGTGCAGCGACACGTGGGTCACCCCTGCAGCGCACATGGGAACAGGGGCATGACATGGAGAGCAGGTCAAGCCATAAGCTCAATCATGTTCTAATTGAGCCATGAGCACAAGGTCATTTGGCTCAAACGTATCCTGATAAGGTCATGAGCTCCAGCAGGTGGAGGGCTTAGAGCTTACACAAGTAGAAAGCTTGAACAGGTGGAAAGCCGTGAGCTCGTACAGGTGAAAACAGTGTTGAAATGAGCTTGTCAGGTGTAAGTTAAGAATGAAGCACTTGTCTTTCTGTGATGTCTAATATAGCCAGGTCCGACCTGCCTACATTACCTCTGTGCATTTGGGGCTCAACGTTTGTGCCTTTCACCCATGCAAGCACACACCCCTGTACCGCCCTAGACAGCTGTTATAAAGCAAGTTCCTGATGTACACAACCAACCCATGTAGCAGGGTTGTCCTGCAGGGTTTGTCTACCACTGAACACCCCAAGAACGAGCCAGCCCTGAGGCGACCCACCTCCTCTCTTGCCGAGGCTGCTCCTGCCGCCTGCCTCCTCCCCAAGGCTCTTGCCGCTCACGACCATAGGCAGCTGTTGAAGTGGGCACGTCAGCTGCCTTGCTGCCCCTGCTACTGCTCCTGCTGCGGTCATCATTCCCGCGACCACGGGGCCCAGGATCCCTCCCATCCATCTTCTCGTCCCTGGCTGCATACCGATCCCCACCCCGCTCCCTGTCCCTTGTGCTTGCTACCTCCCTACTGCTGCTCCCACGCTTCCCATCCCTGCTGCTGTCCCTGTCCCTGACCCTCCCATCCTCCTTGGTACCCCTCTCTGGCTCTAGCCTCCTGCCTGTGCCCTGGCTGGTGCTGCGTGCTTCGTGGCTGCTGGTCCTGCCATTACCTTCTCTGCTGCTGCCACTCCCACGAGCAGGGGGGCCTTCGCCACGGCTCCAGGCATCACCCCTGAGTTCAAGGCAGGAAGGTGCGAAAAATTACAAGCGTCAAGTGTGAAGTGCTGGGGGGTCTCGTCTTGGACGCTGGATTTTTGTTTTGAGCAGTTAGGCACAATTCCTCAGAGGTTCTTGGTTTGGTACAAAATGGGACTCAGGCAGCAGCAGCACTGCAAGTTTCTGCCCTTAGGGACGTATTGAGGTAGCAGGAAAAAGGGTGCCATGTGCCATGACTCTAGTTCAGCAAGCTCAATCAATACCTGACATTCTAGTTCCATCATATGGCTTTCTGCTTTCAAATGTCTGTGTTCACTGAGACCTTTCACACGGGAAAACTAATGACCCACTGTCATCGTAACAGCTACAGCACTCATCCTCAGTACCTACCTTTCTCTGTCATCACCACGGCTGCTAGTCCTGTCTTCACGCCGTGCTGGGGGAGGGGGCCGTTGAGGCATGCCCTGCTCATGAGGTCGTTTCTGGCCCCTGCCACTCTCGTTGCTCCAGTCTCTGTCTCTGCCTCTGCCACCACCGCCACCACCACCACCACCCCAACTTGCCCTGTCATCACGACGTACTGGGGGGGGGCTGGCTCGATTCCTGTGGCTGCAGCTGCGTGGAGGGGGAACGTCATTGTTGTATGCCCAGGAGAGGTCCCTGGCACCACCTGGAGGGCTGTGCCTGTGGCTGCTGCTGCGTGGGGGGGGTACGTCATCATTGTACGCCCAGGAGAGATCACTGGGTTTGTTTGGGCTTTTCTCTCGGCGGCGAGACTGTGGACAAACATGCAAGAGTACAGAAGGAGTGGATGATTATGCACGTGTCGGCTTATTCATGTAAGTATTTGATTGTTTAGAAGCCTGACAGCAGCGCACAAAGGAGTGAACTAGCGTCAAAGATGGTCGCATGCGTGTGCGTGTGTGTGAGTGTGTGTGTGAGTGTATGCGCACATGTGTACGTGTACGTATGTACGTGTGTGTGTGTGTGTGTGTGTTAGGCGTCTATATGCTGAAATGGCTGCATGTATCTGTGTATTTGTGTGTGTGGAGTTTGTGTGCGCGTGTGTGTGCATGTGTGCATTTGTGTGCGAGTATGTTTGAGCACGTACATGTGTGTTTGTGTGTATGCGTGCATGAGTGTGTGTCTGTGCGTGAGCGTGTGTGTTTTGTGTGTGTGTCTGTACAAATGTGTGTATGTGTGTGTACGTGTGTGTGTGTGTGCGTGCGTGCGTGCATGCAAGTGTTCAGCAGCGCGACCGACCCACAACTCACCGCAGGCTTTTCTTCTTCTCTGCTCCTCTGCGATCGGACGCACTGAGCTTCCTCTCCACCCTCTTGTGTTGTGTCCTTCCCCTCTCGCTTGCCTTCTTCCTTGCTGATGCTCTCTTGCTGAATCTCACGAATGCTGCCCTCCTGCTTCTCTTCAGGATTGCCGCTGGCCTGCTCTACTGCGTCCTTGCTTTTCTCACCCTCCTCCTCTCTGACATCCTGTCCACTGACTTCCTTGCTCTCCTCCTTCTGACTGGCCTCCATGTCGCTGTTGTAGCAGTCAACATTCAGCCCGCCCTCGTTCAGCCCGCCCTCGTTGTAGGAAGGAAAAAGGTTCATACAAGCTCCTTTCAGTTTATTAAACTGCTGTAACAACACCCTCACAAGTTTATAGCAAACAGAAATACCGAAATAGCTAATTCATATTATTAAATTCGCACAATTATGGCGCACCTTTTTTGTAATTATGGCGGTTTTCAAAATTACGCATCTTTATGATTGCGAATTCGCAATTAGGTTTAGCTTATGCCTTCGCAATTATGATTGCAGTCCCCACGGTAAACCCCCCAGCCAAGTGAGAGTCACTTCCTCTTTCACCGACTTGGAAGGCACCGTTTCGTACAATGAGCACACCGTTGGACGCGTATTATAGCCAGCTTTCGATCGCACTAATTTGTAGACAGTCCTTGGGGCAGCTACTGGTTGCGACGCAAATGAGTCTTCCACGCAAATGAGTCTACCAGCAAAAGGACTGTCAGGAAAAAAGTTTGCTGAAAACCTGGCTTTAATACGCGTCCAACGGTGTGCTCATTGCCTGAAAAGAAGCTCCATATGGGTGCTCACCGCTGCTGGTTGGCAGTTGAGGGGTTTTGCGCAACCTGGAACTGCCAGCCCTTCCACTCAAACAGTCCGGCTGCCCCATTTCTCAAAAAGACAGTCTAGAAATTAGTGCACTGGAAATTTGGCTTCTATACGTGTCCAACGGTGTGCTCATTGCCTGAAAAGAACGGTGAGCTGCTGGTTGGCAGTTGAGGGGTTTTTCAACCTGGACATGCCACTTAGGGGACCCCGGAATTAAGCATTCTGTGTTATTAATTATGTTAAGTAATTACATGAAATTAAACTAGGGCGGAGAGTCCTCCCCGGAAACCTGCAAATATTGTCCCTCTTTAAATCAAGTCTCAATACTCAAACTTCAAACTCAAACAAGTCTAGCTGCCCCATTAATCAAAAGGACAGTCTGAAACTTATTGCGTTAGAAAGCTGGCTTCAATACGCGTCCAACGGTGTGCTCATTGTAATAAATGGTGCTGCCCTTCTGGTGAAAGAGGATGGAGAGGTTTTGCAACTAACATCTGTACCAAGCGTGGGGACTGTGGTTGGCCAGGAGGAAATCATAATTGAAAAGCACTATAAATGATAAATGCCAAATCTTGGGCTTGGCATATGGCATAAATTGTGCCCCACATTCTCGCAACTGCTTAAAAAGAAGCAAAGAATGAAGAAGGTACACTGCTTTTCTGGACCTCTTTGCTGCCTACGACAGTGTTCCCCTCCTGGAGCCCCCTCCTCCATACAGAGGGTAAAACCTCCTCACGGACCTCCTTAATGGCCTCCGTGGAAAAGGGGGCTATGGAGGTCCGTAGATTTGGCTGAACCTCCTGAGGACCTCCTTACCTTTCCTAAGGAGCTCTCTAAGGACCGCCTTATCTTTCCTAAGGAGCTCCCTAAGGACCTCCTTACCTTATTTTGCAACTCTTTAAGGACCTCCGTATCTTTCTCTCTCGTACCCAAGTGCCTGTGTCAGGCATCGTGCACCTTTATCACCTCCGTAGTAGACCAAGAGAAACCAACTGGTTGTACAACGCTTCAGGTGCCCCTTCCTCCTGCTGAGATGCGGTGTCCATGCTGTCTGTGCCGGATCCGTGGTGCCTCGCACTGTGTTCCAAGGCCTGAGCAGGGAGTTCTAAGTTTGTAAGCACTCAAAATAGTGATGGAGACTCGAATAAAATTGCAGTCGTCAGGCAAAACAGGAAGCAGTTGAAGTGCGGTTGAAGCGGTTAAATGGTTAAATTCAACCGCTCTTCAACTGCAATTGATTTCAACCGCTTCATCCGCACTTCAACTGTGTTTTTGTGTACAGGAATTTGCAGTTGATTTCAACCACTTCAACCGCAAATTTCAACCGCAATTGATTTCAACCGCTTCAATTCCGGATTTCAGCCGCTTTGTTTATCCTATAGAAATAAAAGGGAAATTGCAAGTAGCTGCTGCAAGTTTAAAGGCCCCATTTGTGTGTGTGTGTGTGTTTCTGTGTGTGCGTATGTGTGTGAGTGAGTGTTTCTGTATTTCTGTGTGTGTAGCATACGTGTGCTGTATGTGTGTTGTGTGTGCATGTGCGTGTGCGTGTGTAGCGTACGTGTGCTGTGCGAGCGTGCATGTGTTGTGTATGTGTATGTGAGCGGGTGAATATGCTTGTATATGTGTGTACGCATATGTGTGAGTGTGAGTGTGTCTGTACGTCTGTGCGTAGCATATGTGTGCTGTGTGTGTTGTGTGTGTATGTGCGTGTGTGTGCCTTGTTTATATGCATGCAGTGTGCGTTGCGTGTGCGTCCGTGTATGTGTGTGTGCGTGAGTATGTGTGTGTATATGTCTGTGTGTAGTTAACGTATGCTGTGCGTGCATGTGTGTGTTGTGTATGTGTGTGCGCATGTGTGTATATGTGTGTGTGTGCGCGTGTGTGCGTGTCTGTATCGTTTGTGTGTGTGTGTTTATGTGTGTACGTGTATGTGTGATTGTTAGTGTGTCTGTATGGCTGTGTGTGTAGTGTACGTGTGCTGTGTGTGCATGTGTGTGTTGTGTGTATGTCCGTGTGTGTGCGTGTGTGAGTGTGTGTATGCCTGTGTGCATAAAGTACGTGTGTTGTGCGTGCATGTTTGTGTTGTGTGTGCATGTGTGGTTACATGCTTAACTATGATGAGGTTACAGGTTTGACCAGCTTGTCTCAGTCCTGATGTATTAGCATCTACGCCTTAACTGAAGAACCTCAAGCTTCTAGCTGCAGGTCTGCAGTCCGGGTCCTGGTCAAAGGTCAAGTTATAACCGCGCCTCCAACGATGTTCCTCATATTTAGGGTGGGCCAGAACCATATATTTATACGTATCTACGGTGTACATACGGTATGTTTAGCAGGAAAATCACCATACATACGGTCATATACGGTCTGCATATACGGTTCTGGCCAACCCTACTCATATTAAATACCCAAGGTATGTAATACCTAATACCTAATACCTATGGCATGCAACATTCATATCTACGGTAGAATACAAGTAAGTGGGGATTTCTAGCTGCCAGCAATCAAACCATACCTGCATGTAAAAAGGCTTCATTTCCTCTGGTCGAAGGTAGTGCTGAACGAGGGTATCTGGCCTGCACAAGCAAAAAGGGTTGGCGCAGCCTTGGATTTGTTTCATGTCCCAAAGTAATTATGCAGACAAGGCACATTTTTGGCAACCATGCTGCCCTGCAAAACCATTCAAAACAGGCTCCGTCGGACTGTTCTAATGCGTAAGTGTTAGCTTAAGCAACGTGCTGCAAGCGCCATTCTAATAATGCAGGGAGTGCTTTCAGTCGCCTGCATTTTTTGGCGAAGCCCCCCTTGTGGGGGCGTGAGCCCCTAGCCTTGTCTTCTTCCCACCACACTTCACACAAGCCTCCCAGGCCCACCCAGGCCACCCCGAGGGCTAAAACTCGACATAGGCTCCAAACCAAAACCGTCACCATGTCAGATGAACTCTTTGACCCTGGGGTGCGGTGTGTGAAGATGTAGAGCAGAATTGTATTTTTGGGGGTCCATCCCTCCTCCCCAGGCCCACCCAGGGCACCTCCCGGGCTGAGACTCGACATAGGCTCCTAACTAAAGCTCGTACCGTGTCAGGTGAATTTCGGGAACCTGGGGTCCCGTGTGTAAAGTTTTGGAGCAACATTTTATGTTTGGAAGCTCCAGGAAGTTGCCTAGGATTCCTCAGTCAGGCCTCCGGACCACTTCCTGATGGTGCAGTATCCATCAGCACACTTCCCTGGCTGCAGATGCTGTGTCAGAGTCCCTTGGTTGTGTTCCGACTGCAAAGTTCACGGTTGACCATGCAAGCAGATTGTGTAAAATTAATTTCGTTGGCTATATGATTTTAGTTTAGTCAGATGTTCATCATGCGCAGAAGTTTGCTTGGACGGGACCCTTCAGGAACGCGATCTGTGTTGGCTTGGACTGTTTGCGGGGCATGGAGCGCACAGTGCAGGTGCTTGCTGCGCACTGTGTGTTGAAGCAGAGTTTAGACATTGTAGCCAGCCCGGGCACCATGCTCACACCTGCCCTCTCAACAGACAGCACATCCTCACGCCTGCTTCAGCAAAGGATGCTCTAGCACAGCATCACGCACACTACTGCAGCGTCTGTGGGGCAGCAAGGCAACCACATACAGGCTAGCACGCACATACGCGCACACACACATACACATACACACACGCATGTGCACACATACACAGATACAAACACAAACGCACACGAACTCACAGGCGCGCACACGCACATACACATGCACACACACAAACACACAGACACACGCACGTGCACACATACAAACGCCCAAATACACAGGCACACACACACGCACGCACACACACATACACATACACACACGCACACATGCATGCACACGTTGCGCGCGTGGTGGGCTTCGCCAAATTTTCAGCGTTGCTAGCGATGATCCCACTGTAGGGATGCAAGTTTAATTCAATGCAGGATAATGCAAGATGAAACAATTGCACTGCCCATAATCTTGTAATAAATTGGGGTATGCTTTGCTTACTTGTGTGCCGTAACTTTCCTTTATCACCCCGGGTAAATAACGTGTTTTGCCAGAGGGGGTCAACTGAGGACCCCTATGGGAGTACTTTTGAAATGTGAATTGAGTATGGGCGCCGAGCTGGCTACTTATAAGCTCAGCACCCAAATGCTGCTTTGAACACCCGAGCCTGAAAGTAGCCAGTAGCGGCGCACACGTCTAATTGCCCGTAGCGTGAACCCAACATTTCACTTCCAATCCGCCAGATCTCACCAATATCTGCACCAATCTGGACCATTTAAAATCAATGATGATACTTTGGCAAATAAATATCATTGCAATAAAAATGGAACGAAACGGCCCAGTAGTTGGTCAGATACTTCATTTTGGCCCAATTTTCTTAGAGAAAATCAGCAAAAGGGGTGCCGAAAAGGTGAAAAATTAATTTTCACCTAATCTGCTTTTCAAACCCCAGGATGATTTGGTATCATGCAAAAAGTCCCCCTGTCTTGCTTTGAGATGAAAAGAGGCCATGGTTGGGGCGTGGTGGCCTGTAATGTGGAAACTCAGTGCCAAACATTGAACTGTATTTCTGTCCAGACCACTGGGGTGATCCTTTTGGTCCCAAATTTCATGAACCATATAGTTATATCATTCAAACATGATTTGCATCAAAAAAGTCACATTTCAGGACAATTGCTCAGTTGACCCCCTCTGGTGTTTGCCCTCCGGAATGATTCCGGTATCGTTTATTACATACCTACTTATTTTAAAGCTCCAAAGTTGCCCGGCATTGCCGAAAATCAAGTTTGGTGGGTGGCCAAACAGAGAGGAGATGTCTCTTCTGCCGTCCCTGCCCCCTTCCCAACCCAGTCGAACTCCAGCTGCCCCTACCACCATGACACATGCACACTCAAGCAATACAGGCAACCAGATGCACGCACTGGTATACAGGCACGCACACATGCACAAGCTGACACGCGCGCTTGAATGCGCAACCACAAGCGTGTGTCCACATGCAAGCACATGTGCACATGCACACATGCACTTCACTCATGCAAGCGCATGTGCACACGCACACATGCACTTCACTCATGCAAACACACATCAACGCACACACACACACTCACACACATAGACACACACGTAAACAAGCAATGTATATGCGTGCGCATGCGCATAACACACACGCAGGCGCTGGGCTGAACTCCCCACCGGAAATTGGGGAGCGGCTAAAATTTTTCTTTCAAGGGTCCGGGGTTACTTTTAATGTTTATGAAATGTAGGTTCTGGGGTGAGTACGGTAAGGTACGATAGTTGTGTTTGCTTCTTGTTGCATATCAACAGCCACTTCCAAAGGGGATTCACCAACTGTCCCAATTGGCAATCAGTTATGTTAAAGCCAACACATCATAGTGCAGACCTCACATACAGTAGCAATGCTCTGTGCATTATGTATTGGCAGTGGCAGTATGACGAACCTACAGCTCTATTCAGCCACATGCATGCAGGTACGAGGCTTACCCGAATGTAGGCAAGGGCCGGTAAGGGCGTATCCTATCATCGTGCACAGGCACGACAGGATCTGGAACCACACAGAACTCTGCAGAGAACAGTTAGTCAGGGAGCACACAGGTCTCTTAACTATCGAATGAAAAGGCAGGTGTTCTAGCATGCACATTTTATTGCATTTGGTGCCAGCAGAGACAAAGAAAGTGCCTTGGGTACTGAGTTCATCCAAAGAGCAAAAAGCTGCTATGACTGACACATTGGATGCCTCGGCAGTTTTCAACGTATTTTAGGGTTAATCGTGGTATCAGCTTGCAGGCTGACTTAAAGGGGTAGCACAAGAGCCAAAGGAAAAAAAGCCTGACTCGCTTCACTTCCGTGACCAACCTGGAGGTCCACACAGATGAATGCCAAAGGGAGGGTCCAGCAAGCGGTAATTCGGGAGAGGAGCAGAGGTGAGGGCCAAAACTAAATCCCAAGAAAGCACAAAGCCACAGCCTGACGCGAACGGGGGGTAAAAATTAAATGGCCACTGCAGCGGTGTGTAACATATAGAAAAGTTTTTTTGTTTGATGATATCTGGTAACAATAGGTTGAGTGCAGGCTGAAAGCAGTGCATTCCGTATAGTGACCCAGGGTCTGTGTGTAAACTAACAAGATTAGATAAAGGATGAAGCACAGTAGCTTGCAAACAGGCACGTCCTTTGCAGCACATGATCTGGTTTGGCATGTCAGGCACGTCATGCGTGATTTGTGCGTTTTGTGTATTAATAAGTGCCATAGTAACACATTTGTTTATTTCCCTGATCACGGATGAGCACCAAGCCAGGTTTCAGAGCTACTTAATTTATTGCAAGTTGCTTCAAGCTTCAAGTAAGATTAACAAGCAGACAAACCTCAGAGGCAAAATCCATAAGCAAGCGGTGATATCACCACAAGCATGGGTTAAGGAAATGGAGACACTGCTGTCGGACAGCAAAGCACTCACATTACCAGACGGATTCAAATCCACAACCCCAAGAGCCTGGCCGAATTATGGACTACTAGGCTTTCAAGGCAGCTACCCGCATGCTACCCACATCTTTCAAACCCTGTGTACTTTGCAAAGCACGCTACACTATGAAAATTGTGTAGATTCATAGAACATAATGAGATAGAACATAATGCTATATTCTATGCTACGTGTTTCTATGCTACGTGTTTTTCTATGCTATATTCTATGCTATGCTACGTGTTTATATGCTGTATTCTATGGTGTATTCTATGCTACGTGTTTCTGTGCTATATTCTATGCTATGCTACGTGTTACTTTGCTGTATTCTAGGTCATGAGAGAGCACAGCGTGTTCCAGGTATAAAAGCCTAAAAATGTACCTCTAAAGTACAAGCCCCAAGCTGCATGCGTAATGCTGCTCACCTCCATAGTACGCAATATCCGAAACTTGTTTTTATAGGTACGGAAAGCCTCGTAGGAGAAATTAATGAACCAGTGAAATACCAATGTCTAAAGACCACATACCTCCGATTCTGGCATATGAGACTTGTTGGAGGGGTTCCTAATAGGGTGCGTCTTTCGGTTGCCAGTTCCATCCCAAATGTATCCATAGTAGAAGCGCTGGCTCGGC
>Ga0307945_1000364_pt1:27500-30246 | contig 30246 bp, 34 predicted proteins | sample OrgLakmetagen228_FD_201818 | JGI IMG/M metagenome (GOLD analysis project Ga0307945, IMG submission 201818) | Saline water microbial communities from Organic Lake, Antarctica - #228 | ecosystem: Environmental > Aquatic > Non-marine Saline and Alkaline > Saline | place: Antarctica...
TGAGGATATGTGGTGTTTAATGCCACAACACTTCTGAAGCTCCTCCCAAAAAATACGGGCAAATCATCCTTAGGAATACCGGTCACAGCATCTTCAGCAGGAGTAGTAGGTTTCCACGAGTCATTTGCCTCCTCGTGCTCCTCCCCCCCCTGGAAAATATTTTGTTTTGCTCAGAAGGAGACCCAGAAATGTCATTGGCCGGCAGGGTTTCTTCAGGTGGTGGGCATATTAAAGGTGTTTGTTGCCTCTGCATTTACTGCTGCACTGATCTCATTGGTTCAGTTTTTTCCCTTAGCTGCGGGGTAGACCGCCCAGCAAAAGTGACAGGGTATTAACTTGGCAGTGCCCCTCCTCATTTTCTATTGGAGTTTGAGGGGGGTTGCGACTTAAAGGGTCGGCCATGTTGCCTTTTCACAGTCTGTACAGCCATTTAAAGTGGAACTGTTGCAAATATTACATCCAACGGCACTACCGTCTAGACAGATTAGGTTGCGTGTTTAAATGAACCAATGGATTGTGGTCAGTGATGACAGTAAAAAGGGGGCCTTCCAAGTAGCAACGCCACACTCAGAGAGCGTGCACCACAGCCAACAACTCCTGCTCGCCTGTCGTGTATCTCACCTCAGCCGGAATAAGCGTACGACTTTCATGAGTTAGGGGTCTGCCCTCTAATGAAAAGAATGCACCCAACCCTTAAATGGAAGCATCACAATCACAACTTACTCCAAAAGGTTTAGAGAGATCTGGTAAAGTACAGGTGCATGAGTCAAGGCGTGCTCAACTTCTTCAAATGCTTTCTGACAATCTACAGACCACATGTAAGGTACATCCTTTTTAGCTTTTTAGTGAGGTAAGTGAGGAGCATTTGCGCACGGCTAGACACTGAAGTACTTCCTGCCTCTACATATGGTATGCAGGCCGGGTTGGAGGCGGGGCGACCAGTGCGTCCTACGGCCCCCAGATAGGCAATGGTGGTGAATGAGGTGACTGGAAGGAGGGCTGTTTTTTACACCTATCATTCGTTTATAATTTCTTGCCCCTCTCTCCACACTGCTGCTCAACCCCCAACCTCAAAGCTGAAGCACTTCCTGCCTCTGCATCTAGTCTGCAGGCCAGGCCGATGGCCCACCAGCCCGGCCCGGCCTGGACCCGCGCAGGCCAAAAATCACGAGAGCCAGGGGCGGCCTGGCAATGCTAACTTGGGCTCAACAGGCATTGCTGCGGGAGGTGGGTGTGCTCGTGGGGCTTCCTACTTGTTTGTGGGGCTTCCTACTACTTGTTGATGAGAGGACTGTCACTGCTGGACTTTTGAATTGATGCCCATCCTGCACGCCAATCCAGCACCAGCTGAGGTCCTCTGCTCATCATTTCTTTGCTTCTCTGATTGTTGCTCCCACTCCACACCCTCAACCCCAAAGCTGAAGTACACCCTGCTTTTCCCTCGTGCCTTGTTGTCTGCAGGGAAGGCAAGTAAGGGAGGCGGGCGCCCATGCAAGCAAGGCGGGAGCGCAAAGCAGCAAGAGAAAAAGACAGATTGAGAAAAGTGGATCAATTTTAAAAGAATTTCGAACGCCAATTCTGCGACCTTTGCGCAACCCATCAACCACAAGTTTATCAAAAAAGAAAACACCGTCAGGCTTCGCCCCATATGGTGTGTTAGGTCGAAAAGAAGCTGGCCCTGCGCGACATGACTGTTGCCGCTGCTGCTGCTGTATTCTTGTGAGCATGGCCCGTGCGCAAGGATGAGTGGCATGCTTTGCCCCACACAAAAGGACACACAAAAGGACAAGGACAAGGACAAAAGGACAAGGGCCTGGCGAATGATTGTAATGGTGAAGGTCACATCTGGTTAGGATAAGTTTGGCGGGGAGCCAGATATCTCATGAGCCTGCCGTACACAAGGCTTTGCTATCGTAAAAAGCCCTTACGTTATGGAGCGTTGAAAAATTCAGGCTGTTGTTTGCCGCTTGAATCAACCATGTGGTTGATTTTGGCCATTGATTCAATTCGCAGTGGGTGGGTACCTTTTTTCTAGTTGAATCAACCGCGGTTGATCTCCACTTAAATCAATTGGAGATCAATTTGAAATCAACTGCAGTTGATGGTTGAATAAACCGCGGTTGATCTGCACTTGATTCAAGCCGCTGAAGGTCAATGCTTTTCCAGAGGTATCTCTGCACTTTGGGCCCCAAACGTTTCATGCTGCTTGATAGAAGGATGAATCCGAAGATGGCTGAGGAACATGCGGTGCGGCCTTACATGGCTGCACAGAGCAGGATTTCTGAGTTTGCCAAGAGTCACGAATTAAAAAGCAGGCCTCATGCTATGCTCTGGTTTTCTAAAGTGTATGGTATTCCTGCTGGAATGTATGCGAGTCAGGTGTGGGGCACAGTGTATCTGAGTGAAGGCAGTGAATTTGGTAGCCAGTTACAGAAGAGGCATCTGTGTTCCTTAAGGCGCATTCTTGAAGTGAAGAACAGCACAACAAATTGGACGGTGCTTAGAGAGTGCGGTCAGGAGCCCTTGCAATTTTTCTGGTTCCGTGCTTCCATCAGGTTTTTAATAGCATGCTTGATTCCAACAGTGAGACTCTACGTCGTGTGCTGAAGGCAGATTTGTATCTTGCTTCTTTTGATAGTTCTTGCTGGTCTGCTCAAGTCTCGAATGCGTTCAATGGACTGCAAGGTAGTGCAATGTTCAAACAGAAAATGCTGAGAGCCACACAGGTTCCCATGCAAGAGTTCAT
>Ga0307945_1000366_pt1 | contig 30236 bp, 35 predicted proteins | sample OrgLakmetagen228_FD_201818 | JGI IMG/M metagenome (GOLD analysis project Ga0307945, IMG submission 201818) | Saline water microbial communities from Organic Lake, Antarctica - #228 | ecosystem: Environmental > Aquatic > Non-marine Saline and Alkaline > Saline | place: Antarctica: Organic Lake...
GTAAAGAAGCCACAATGCCACCACAACGTAGCTGTAAAGAAGCCACAATGCCACCACAACGTAACTGTAAAGAAGCCACAATGCCACCACAACGTAACTGTAAAGAAGCCACAATGCCACCACAACGCAACTGTAAAGAAGCCACAATGCCACCACAACGTAGCTGTAAAGAAGCCACAATGCCACCACAACGTAACTGTAAAGAAGCCACAATGCCACCACAACGTAACTGTAAAGAAGCCACAATGCCACCACAACGTAGCTGTAAAGAAGCCACAATGCCACCACAACGTAACTGTAAAGAAGCCACAATGCCACCACAACGCAACTGTAAAGAAGCCACAATGCCACCACAACGTAGCTGTAACGAAGCCACAATGCCACCACAACGTAACTGTAAAGAAGCCACAATGCCACCACAACGCAACTGTAAAGAAGCCACAATGCCACCACAACGTAGCTGTAAAGAAGCCACAATGCCACCACAACGTAACTGTAAAGAAGCCACAATGCCACCACAACGTAACTGTAAAGAAGCCACAATGCCACCACAACGTAACTGTAAAGAAGCCACAATGCCACCTGGGAGTCAGTATCAATCCCATTGAATGTGACTCATTAGAGGGTAGAGGACCCCGTACAGAGCACACGACACATGCTATGCCACAACGCTCATTGGGTCATTAGAGGGTAGAGGACTCCGCACAGAGCACATGACACATGCTTTGCCACAACGCTCATTGGGTTGAAGCAGTGCAATAAAATCAGTCAAGCTCCGCACCTATAGTAAATGGTCTGCAGAGCACGCTGTGCCACCGCCCTAGCCTTGTCTGTCTCCCCTAGGCCCAGGAAGAAGGACATATAACGGATCCACACGTAGGAAGAGTTGGGAGAGGAGCGCAGCAGCACCTCGTACTCAGCATCACTGCTGGGAGCAGTGTCTTCTTGGAGTCTGGAGCAAGGCAACAAGCAGTTGCAACTTGAAGGGCAGCAAATAAATTATGTAATGTGATCTGTGCTGTTACTACACTAGGGCATCATGGAGAATTTGACTGCTTGTTGGAAATTGTTACCCGGGGTTTGATATGGTGCTGCTCAGATAATCTGCACACAGCTCCCCTAGGTTGTTTAAACTAACCAAGGCAGTCTAGGATGCCTGTATATTAGGTGTAATCAAGTGTTTCCAACAGCGTGTAATCATACTAGCAAAGAAATGAGCCTGATCCTACCTTGCTTGCTCTGCACGCTGTATGGCTTCTTCACGCTCTTCTCGTGCACGCTTTTTAGCTGCTCGACTAAGCTTGCCCTCCCCTCCTTCCTGCTCTTTGCCGCTAGTGGCTGCGTGGCATTAAATTTGACAAATTGGCAATCACTGTGCGTTCATCGCGTCATGTAGGGCAGCTTGTTAGCACAGCTCAGCTTCGTTTTGTGCTCAGGCCTGGTGGATGCGTAACTTTTAAGCATAGCATGTTGTGCAGATTGTAAGCACAGCCGAGCAATAGTGTTGCAGCTTCGTGCCCACACTTAAAGTGTGAAGACGGTGAGAAAATGGTACAAAGTGGGCTTCCAGGGCCCAGACAAAGTGTGAAGGTGGAGCATGTTTATTGGCAGCAAGCATCAAGCACCAAACGCTGTTGATCTCTGTGCATGCAGGCATCCAGGGAAATTGCAAGCATTCATTGCAGTTTACCGTTTCTATGCTCAAAGGCAACTTGAGGTTCAACTCACATGCAAGATTAATTCATAGTAAGGGCAAGATAACTTGAAATATCACTATACTTGTAACAATTCATGTGGGAACTCAATTCCAAATTGAACACCTTGCGTTTGCCCTACACAACGCGCTGCTACAATGCTGCTCACAATTTGACAAGTACACTCGTCCATGGTGTTAGCGCTTTTGCATTTGGATATAAGCCTTCAATAGAGTGCACACACCTGCTACCGCAGCTGCGTCGACCTCTTCAGCAAGCTGCAAGCCTGCTCCCCACCCAGATGCCTCAGCCTCCTCAGCTCCTGTGTCTCAAATTGGGATTACATTGGTGTATGTGTGTACACAAATGAGGAAATGCGAATTTATAGCTTAATGAAGCACTAGTTGTGTGAGTTCTAAGTACGGCCTGCTCTGAGATTTAGGTACTGCTGCAGAGGAAACGCAGCAATATTGTATGGGGGAAATTTTTGAAAGAGTTCCTTTTAGTACCCATACCAGTATCTCAAGATCTAGGCAAGTAAGCAATCGACAAGTGCTACAGCTAGAACTGTCTAAGTGTCATTGACACCCTCACCATGACGGCTTTGGGACTTGACAAAGCTCACAGAGATGCACACCTGGTGCCACATGAATAGCTGCTTGGACCTGCTCCTCCTCATCGACATCATCCTCCCCGCTTTCGCTTGAATTTCCTGTGGCAGTACGGGGACGTTGAAAATGCTTTCTTGAGATGTTTGTGCATGAACTGTGTGCTGTACTTTGCCTCTTTGTACACTCCATGCAAAGGAATACAGGCACAGAGACATGCATACCTCGCCCTCGCCCACACGAACCAGCATCATCCTTTTCATTTTCCTCCTCCTCCTCCTCCTCCTCCTCTTCTGATTCCCCGTGACTAACCGAAGAGCCTCCTAGGTCATCAATGTTAAGCATGGAGCCTGCATGAACATGTACGTGTGCAGGATAAAATGCACAGGGTAGCAATTCAGCAAAACAGATGGCTGTTTTTTCCATAAATGGCTTGGCAGATGCGCATCCTTTTCATTGCCCAGGCTGCAGCTCTGCTATCCTGTTACGAACTTTTACGCGGTGTACAGCAGTACTTTTAAAGATAAAAACAGGGCTGTGCAATGACAATCGGACAGTACGGTCTTTCAAAATACAGTCTGACAGTTGACAGCGCTGTAACTTGACGGCTTAGACCATCTTTTTAAAACGTTGTGACTGTCATAACGATGCATGGCAGTACGGTTGTTGGTTGAAAAGTCACAAAAAGGCCCAAAGTTACAATTTGACCGCAAAATGTCCATTCATGCTCTTTCTTCCTCTTATTGGATTGTGACATGTATATCATTTGTATGATCAAACGGGTGGTGTGATAATAAAAGCTAAAGGAGAGAAAATAAGAAGAAAACCTGGTGTTCTGACCAGAACTCGAACCTTGGTATCTGCTTGCACAGCAAAACAGCTGTTAACAGTAGGTTTACACAATTACTAGCATATTAAGTAGTTATTAATTACCGGTTGACGGTGCCCTTGACTGTCTTGACGCTGGACATGGTCATTTCTGAATCACCATCATTTTGATGGTCTCACAAAACATGAGCCATACTACAATTGCAACACAACGTAAAATAGGCTCTGACGGTGTCATTACACAGCCCTGAATACAATCCTTCAGTAATGAGCATACAATCCAGTTATCAAGACCCTTTTTAACTCTAACGCTACCTTATGACTATCCTTTCCCTTTTACACTCTTCCCTATAAAATAGATTACAGCAACTCACGTAATGCTCAAACGAGTGCTCACTTTTCAGGTTGGCATCAGCATCCCCTCCTTCGCTCGAACTCTCCAAACCACCTTGGCCAAGCACCCCATCCTCTTCCTTGTCCTCATCACTGCTGCTGGGCTGGTGGGCTGCATGCCTCTGTCCTTCTCCTTGCTCCTCTGCATCCACCATCTCGTCATCAAGGCCTGAGACACTTCCCCTGCACCGAAAGACACACAGCACCACATAAAGACGGTTCAAAAATGGAGTAGCGTATTGTAATTGATGTCCAGCTTGGGAATGTTTTCCTGTGAATTGTTACATCTGTCCTCCCTAGTGTGCGTCCTTCCTAAAGCAGGGCTGCCACTTCTTAGTCTGAGGGAATGCATTTCAGAAAAAAAAATGGTATAAATAACCACATGTGGCAAATTAAATCAGGGACTTTACAATCATTACCGGAACAGCCTTTTGGTTCCATTGTAGCAGCGTGTTGGTAAAGCCATTATCAACACGTTTAATCAGACATTGTTTTCATCTCTTACATAACTCGTTACAAAAACACAAGAGACTGGCTCAATCATATAAGGTTGCTTTGCACATTCATCTGCGGTTGTATTCTCAAGGAATGCTCAAATAGCAACAAACATCTATAAGAAAATCCAGCTTTAGCAAATCGTGCGAAAGAAAAATATCACCCAACAACACACACCAATGAACTTTAGACCTAACACACAGATGAGCAAGCTTTCGATTCTAATAAATTTTGAATGCTCAGGTCCCAAGAATTGCCTTGACCCCTGCAAACCACAATTTGGACCTTGTTACCCAAGGGGCCAAAAACACGGCACCAGCAAATTGAGTCAACTGCTGACAATCACAACACAAAAGGCACAGTGCCAGCAAATCGAGCAAGGCACAAAATCACACGGGGCTCCCACCGTTTTTGGCGCTTGTTTGAATGCATTTCGTCATCTTCATCCGTTGCCTGGCCTCCGACTTCTGAGGGTTTGAGCGTTAGAGACATGCGCCCTGCTCCAAGGTCTATGGACGTCACCTAGCACAGGTTGGATATGCACGATGTCAGATGAGACAACGAGTGCAGAAACAGTAAGCGCTCAATCTGCCCAAAGACTCGAAGCTCAGAAGATTAGAAAGATAATGTTTTCAAACCGTCCGTCAGCTTCCCAATCTTGGAGGCAAAAAGAATTGATGTACTGAGTTTTGTGAAATACACTTACCTTGGCTCGCACAACCTGGTTCTGGCGAAAGAGGCCGTGGATATTTTTGACCTTTCCGGTGTCCAAAAGCTCGCTTATGTGGGCCAGTCCAGCCTGCAGGAAGAAGAGAAGAGAGACACGATGCAAGCGCTGTTTGCTCCATAAACATCAGACAGAAATAAGCAGGTTGCCAATCAGTCAGATAGCAATGAAGCAAGTGTATGCAGGAATCTGAGGGAAATTGTACATATGTTTACTGAAGGGAGGTTAAGAATACAACCCTAATCCTACCCCAACGTCAATTATATTATTTTGAGGCTGCCTAAACATTCTTGTATGCAACACATTACAGAAAAAGTTCTTAACTGTGCCTTTGGTTAAAATCAATTGATGCTCCTGCCATTACACAGAGTTCCAGCCTACCCTTTTTTTCGATATATGCAAGCAAACTAGCACGTTCCCTGGTCCAGCCCCACCTCGCTCAAGACCTCTCCATGCGCTCTACTTCACCTCCATGATACCACCCACTACAAGCGCAAGTGCACCCACCACGTTGCTTCCGTCTAGCTCCACAAACACGCCAAACTTCTCCACACGCTTGACCCTGCCTGCCACCACCTGGCCCTGCTGGAAATCAGACAGCACGCGCAATCCAGTACCGGTTCTGCTGCCCGCAGCAGACCTGAATGGATAATCGGTACAAAGTGCTATAATGGAGTGATTCGAACCACCCATCATCATTTCATTGTCCAGGAGGAAAGGTGAATTAGGGTGTTTACACTAAAAATGCAACACAGCAGCACAAAGCCTTGCTCCATGCGCACCTGAGTGTCATCTCTAGTCGCGGATGCTCTGGTAGCTTTGATGGCGGTGCATCCAGACTCGCGTTGGCTTTAGCACTTGCTGCAGTAACCAGCCTGCCAGACACAAGCAATCCTTCAGGGAAGGCAGCCACTGGGTCGTCAATAAAACTGTGAGGGGAAATATACAGGGAACAACAAATTTGTGCAGGGCAAGTTAGTAATGGCGTTACTTGTTCAAACAATTCACACAACGCAGGCTATGCAACATGCGGCGAGAGGAGCCTCATTGCCCTCTGTGTAAGGCCCAGAGTGAACGTTGTTGAAAGGGTCATCCAACAGATGCCAGTTGTGTTATTTACATGATACATATATCCACATAACAGAGAGGGTGCATGATGCCAAACAGGAGCACAGGCATCGCAAGGGCAAGCAATGCGTTTTGTGCACAAACTAGTCAGGGAATGCAGCAAGGGATGTGCATGTTTGATGCCATTTTCCTGCAAGCCAGAGTGTCGCGCACAAATTATACACCAACATTTCCCTTTAAGCAGAACTACAGCTAGTATGCACTCTACAGCTCCTTATCCCTGACTTCTACAATGTGTAAGCCTTATGACAATTTAATCTACCTATTTTTAACATTCAATGCAGGGAGCGAAAATGTTGTCTACGTGGCTCTTTATCTTTCATATCAACTCGCCTATAAGAAAACACACACACATACACACACACACACACACACACACACACACACACACACACGAACGCACACACACACTAACACGCACGTACGTGCTCGCACGCACACATGCGCACGCATGCACACGTACACGCTCACACGCGCATGCGTACGCATGCAGATGCAGATGCATCTCAGAGGGCCAGAAGGCCCTCGCATAGGCTCGCATTATGTAAATTAATTAAGTGCTGCCCTTCTTGCATTGCTTGCATTAGGATTTATTAATTAGATTTTTCAAACCTTGCCATTATTTTCGGGGTGGGCAGTACAGTGGATCCATGGACGTAGGGCAGCTAAAGTGTTTGATTGAATTTAGATTGTATTGGTTTAATTATTAGTGGAAAAAGAGCATTCGTATCAGTTATACGGGGCCCAATACTGCCATACATTACTTCATGATGCCACGGAGGCCTGGCGACTGGCCATCCCAGACCTTACACTTCTGCTTGCACATAGCATGGACAAAAGACAATCTCTGAACAAAAAAACTCGATGGAAAGGTTGCTTTTGATCCACCACCTGGAAAGTGCGCACCTCTATCAACTTCAAACAACATCGCTATTGTTTCCTACTCACCCATCAGATAGATTGCACATCTTGATGCGTGCATCGTGTTCACGATCCAAGGCAACAAACATGCCCTGCCGTGCCTCCACCTTCTTCACATAGCCGCACACTGCGGAGCCACTGGTGGTCAGTTGATTGACAGAGAGCACCGCTGGTGCAGCAGCTGCACCCTCCTGCTCACACGCACGCGCACAAAAGTAAACGCGTCAAGGCAGCTCAGTTACAGGGACATTGTGACCTGTCTAGACGCATATGCAGCCACAAACTCATCAACACCAGCTAAGTGTTGTTAGCTATCGTTCTTGTGGTTTCTGCTTTTAGAGAAGCCGAGACAGAGTTCTTCCTCGTTGCTGCCTGAATTTTGAAGCAAGGCAACAACAGCATTCACCTGTACTGCTGTAGCTGCAGCAACAGCAGCAGCATCTGGCACAGCACCTCCCTCAGATGGCCGTAATGAAAGGGTCACGCGTGGAAGCAGCTTGCTGTCACCAGGGGACATGCTGGCCAGTGCACGCGCACGCACAAAGCCGCCCTCCTGCAGGCCCGTGAGGGCATTGGCTACGTACACGTCATGCACATCTGACAAGGCCACCGTGCCATGCAAGCGGCCACCCAGTTGAACACGTAGATTACCCTGTGTGTGCACAGGTGTAATTCAGAGTGCTGTAGTTAAGACGGGGCTCAAGAATAAGAAACAAGATTGACGTTAATAACATGGTTAAATGATGAACTGACATTTCAAGACCTTCCAGGTCAGATAAAACAATACTATATGTGCTTGTGCAGATGAAGACGCTTTTGCAGATTACCAATAATAAGCCTGCAATCACAAGCGTTGTTCATAGTTGTGCCCCTCATACAAACCAAAAAAGCGTGGGCAACAGGGATAACTATCTTTTGATTGTCCAGGCACTTGAGACGTGCATGTATCTGGCACGTTCCACGCTACGTTGAGCCCTTGTCCGTGTAACATCAAGATACGGCAAATAGACAAGGCACCCCATAAACAGTGCGTGCACGTAAGAAGTCTACCCCTTCAAAATGGAACTGCCACCATTCCAGCTCAGTTTCCTGATCCTGCAGCAGCCAACACGCCCACCCCTCACCTGCACACGTGACAGGCGCCCCATTACAAGGCAGCCAGCTGGCAGTGCAGCTGCCACAGCTTGCCCCCCAGTTGCCACGGCAGATGTCACAGAAGCTGATGGCACAAGATGATAGGTCGTGCCAGGCAGCTGGTGGGGGAGTAGGGTGAGGTCCAGCTGTTGCTTCTTGGCATCGATTGACACCACACGTGCCACGACGCCATCGCCAACCTGGAGAGGTAGGTATCAGGTACTCGGGTTATATACGAGCAAGTTGAGGATGAGGTCAAAGTTTGCGTGCAGAGGGTGGAGGATGAATTTGAGGGCTCGCAAACTATTCAAGTGTGCTTACTGCAAATAGGCTTCTCAGCAGCAACGGACCTGAGCTCAGCATAAGCTTAGTTTAGCAAGTATAGCTACCTTGAAGCGTTGGCAAAAAGTAGCCAACTCCTGCGGCTGAGTTGCTGAGTCTAGGACAAAAAGCCGGCCGCGCACTCCTGCAAAGTCAGAGTACATACGCACACAAATGAATCAGGCGTTTCTTTAGTCGGACTTTGTAGCGCAAGCACACATAGGATGTAGAGCGCGGCACCTATAATATGCAGGTTCTTACAAGTATGGGAAGGACAAGTTTGGAGAGCAGGTGATGTGGAACAGAATGGCATCAGGCTTCCAAAAAAAATTCTTCTGGTTGCTTCACTTGCCTGAGGTCAGGCTCAGCCACGCATGGTCATCTGCTGTCTCTGTCACCACGCAACCCACACGCATGCCAGGCTGTAGGGATGCAAAGGTGGGCTGAGTATGGAGGCCTTGGCCCTGCGTAGGAACCACGTGCAATAGTGTATTTATGCCTGCTTGCTCAACATGCCGATTTGTATGTACAAGCAATCCGGTTGAGAGAATGGACGATAGGAACAAACAGCACCATTAAAGACTAATAAAGTAGCTATGATACCAGAATATGCTACATGTGACGTACCCTGTCAAAAGAGCGCACATCACTTCATGCAATGCTGTGTGAATTGAACAGTCATTAAGCATTGCTGCTCTACACAATTTTCACACACGCTTGACTTTAAAGGAGCTTGCCAACAACGCCACTCTACCTTTCTTGCAGCTTCTATCAGGGATGGCTTGAGGCTAAGCTCCAGCACCCCGTGGTGGTGCCCTGCCCCCCCCCTGCCCAGCACAACAGCCTCCAACTGCTGCCCCACCCCCAACGTATCCAGGGGGTTACCGTGCCACAAATGAACAGCCGCGTCTACCACTCCACCTCCCTGCTGCTGCAAACCCCCATCCTCACTTTTTCCACCCCCCTTCTTGCGCTTTTTGCTAATGCTGCTGCTGCTAATGCCGTTCTGCATCTGCTCCCCTGACTGCTGCGGAACCTCGGCATCCTTGACTTGGCTCACATGCACCCGCCCTGCAAGCTTCTTTCCCACAACAACATCTGCCTGCGTGCTGCCAACCCCTGCCACACGCACGCTGACCACACTGCCAGGACGGAGGCTCTGCTTTGTGGCGCTGGCCTCCCCCCCAACGCTACCAAGTGCTGCAGCATGGCATCACATTGAGGGAGGAACACAGGGTGTAGGTACAGAACAAATGGTGAGCAATGGTGGATAAGAAGCACTTCAGTCTGCAAGAGCATTACTGTTATGGATCACAAAACCCAAGATCATGAATGTGTGCACTCCCTCTTCTGTTTCATTTGGACCACATAACCCAAGATCATGAATGTGCGCACTCAATGCCTGAACCCTAAACCCTAAACCCTGACCCTAAAACACTAGTCCTCACCTGCAGCTCCGCTGCCACTAAACAAAGCAGGCAGCACGGCTAGCAGACGCCCTCCAGAACTGCAATAGCAAGAGGTGTCCGGTACAAAAGAGTCAGACAGCAGGTATAGAGAACAAGGAGGCACGTCGTGCATTTAGTTGTCACCTGCAATGCAGCTGCACGTGAATGAACATGTGCAGATTGGCAATAAAGGACATGGAACAAGGACTCGTTTAGAGCCCTGTCTTTGTGACCTGCAGATTCAAACAATCGTAAGCACAACAACAGAGAGCAATAGGTGACCAAATGCGCATAGGCCCTTGTCATTACCCAAACCATTTTCGCTGTGCAAATTTGAATATTTATGCTGCGAACCTTTCACCTCCTTAGTATTCCTTCTCCAGCTCGCCCAGCCTGCTTATTCCCAACTTTTGTCTTTACCATGTTCCATCATCCAAGCACATAGCCTCGTCAACTTCAACTTGTGCAAACTGCTGCACTTAAAGCTCTGTAGTGGGATAGCAGAAGGAAAGCTATAACAATCCTATAATCTTATAAATCCTTGTCCTCTGACAGACTGCCTCTGACCTAAAATTATTTGGTAGCTGACAAGCCGCGATATGGGAAGGGACAATATGTGTATGCACTGCGCATTTGTTTTGAAGGAAGGGTGGTTGTGTCAGGGCAAGCAAGCGAGCGAGTCATTGATAAGTGAAAGACATAAAATGTGTGTGTGTGTGTGTGTGCGGATCAATTTTGGCAGGGTGAATGGGGGGTGGGTTGGGCAGGGCAAGCAAGCAAGTTACGTGCTGTTGTCCACAAACTTGAAGTAAAATTTTTAACCAGAGAACCGTGGAGGAATTCCAGCCTGTCAATTGCTTTGCTGAGCAAGCATGGTTCGCATGCTTATTTCGGTGCTGGCATGGCGGACTAGCCCAGCGTTATATACGTCCAGGATTTCTGCCGTGTGTAGTGGTTGCTTGCTGGGTGGCAGAGGCATGCAGGCTGAATAGGGCCAGAGAGTAGCGGATGCACTTTGCACATATACACGTGAGACCAAAGAAGAAAGGAGCAATCTCAGTTAATCGCGACGCCATGCGGGCTTACGACAAGCAGCTTGTGAACATTTCTACACTTTGCAGACTGGGAAAATCCCACCTTCTCCCTCTCCTGCTTAAACCCCTACGCTCTGCACACCTGGGCTCTGTGGTGGTCGCTATAGCCACCTTGACGTGCTCTCCCACTGCCAGCTCTGCCCCACGGCGAGCTGCATCTGGCGTGGGAGCGTTGAAGTCTGTGAGGGCTACACACGCAAGGGGCATGCCGGGCAGCTGCAAAGAGATAAGGAGAGGGGAAGTCAGTAGGAAGGAGGGCCAGAGGGGGGTGGAGAGGAATTAGAAGGAAGTGGAGTGGATACGTGGGATGGTAATAATGGTGTCATGGGTGGATAGATGAAGAGCGGGAGTCCGGATTGAGCGGTGATTTGGAAATGGAACAGTGCAAAAGATCAGCGGGCCTGTACCAATGAGAATATTATGTGGAAATATAAAGAGGAAATTTAGTGTGGCAATGCAGCACCATGTGCGTGCACTTGCTCAGTGAGTGTGAGCACATGGCTGCCACGCACACCTGGGGCAGGCTGACAACAGCATAGTGCATGGGCGCTCCTTGCAAGTGCTCCACAATGCCCTCCTGCACAGAGCCAGGGGTACACTGCAGCTGTCGCGCTGCGTCACTGCCAGAAGCAGGAGGAGCTGCCTTCAAGCCTTTCTTGCGCTTGGAGGGCGTAGGCTGGGATGTAAGGGGGGCCTGCTGCTGAGATGCAGCAGCAAGCATGTCTGGGCGTGTGGAGAGGTCCACAATACCTTCTGCCTGCAGTTGAGTGTGGGATACGGGAGGTCAATACAGGCATGAACGGTCAGGCATTATAAACGTTGGGGTACCTGCAAAGAATAAAAGTACAGGAGACCCGCTGCTAGCAGCCACTTCACAAGCCGGGAGGATAGGCCATGCATCACTCCGGTACTGCACCTGGTGCATAAGCACAAAGCACGCACCTGAGAGACATCCAGCACGCGACAGGATAGCTTGGACCCGGGTGCAGGAAGTGGGGTAGGAGCAGCCTTGCTGCAAACCCTACCCCCTGATGACAAGGCAGGAGCGCTGGGGTAGTGGGAGGGGCGAACGACACCCACCAAGTCCTGCAATGTGTGTTTGTGTGCGTGGTCGGCCTTCCATATTGTGCAAAGGTTCTGCCTAAAGAACTTGATCATGGATATGTGATTTTTGTTTAAGTCAATACCATGATGCAACTGCGAACCTGCTTCTACACCCAAATGTAAGGCGTAGCAATGACTAAGATTTGTTGCACGCAACCCACCATTGCATGGCAGAAGCATGTCTTCTTGTGCATGAGTGTTCACAAGCAACAAACTAGAATGGGGTAGAAGAACTTCTGACCATACCATGTCGTAAGCAACACACTGCAATCGTGGAGTATGAGCTCACTCAACCCGGCTTCCTCACCTCATGCACGTCCAAGTCCATGACAATGCCGTACTGCGCGTGCTCTGACACGGTGCAATGGATTATGTCACCCACTTGTAGCTTAGACCAGTCCATGAGACCGGGAATGACCTTTGATGCTTCACCAGCAGCGTTTGCACTAACCACTTGCTGCTGCGTCCGCAAGCTCTCTGCCAGGTCAAGGTCACTGCGGAAAGGAGGGGACAGCAGTCAGATAAGGAGAGAGGAAGAGGGGCATGGCAGGTAGTGAGCATGTGAGAAATATTAGGTGTGAGAGAGGGAGAACCTACATGAAAAGGGACAAGATTCCATCACGAAACGTAGTCATTCTCAGATGCACACATTATGTGTGCAACCCAACGCTGTTAACCAGCATTAATAAAGCACGAAAACATGTACTCCTCCCCACACACCTAGCCAAAGCCACACGCTTGTTTGACACGACCACCAGCCCTTGCACACCAAGCGTGCAGCAATGCACATACAGTAACTGAAAAGTAAAAGGGACCCCGGTGCACCCTCTACCTAAGCATGGACGCCAAATAGCTGGCATCTTTGCTAGCAGTGAGTGAGGGGCGCAAAGTCACACTGAAACGGCCATGCGCTGCATCCTTTGTCACGACCTGTGATATGAGGGGCAGGGAGAAGTTAAGGACACTACCCTTTGGGTGCACTGAGTACCTGTAACAGAGGACACAGCAGCATCAGAGGGGGGGAAAAGGAAAGAGTGTACATTTGACCCCACTCTCAGTTTGCAGGGATAGTTGATGCCAAAATATCTAAGGCTGGCCTGTATTATATGACACACACGTTTACGAGAAAACATTTCAGGAATAGCCACTTCCTGCTGTGTGCTGCTTTATATTGTTCAGGCTAAACATAAAAGAAGGACGCAGGCGTCTCAGGTTTAAGCATGGACGTCTGCAGCACATGCATTTTTAGTAGGATATAGATTTCAGAATTATATGCAACTCATCGTAACATCATACCCTCATACTAATCCCTGCAAATATGTACCTGAGCACGCACGCTCTGGCCCTCTGTAAAAAGCTGGCGTGGGTCGGACACAAAGCTATCAGCAAGCTGTGATAGTCCAGCACGCCCTGCAAGAATGACACAAGAATGACACAATACTGACACAAGATTGACACAAGATTGACACAAGATTGACACAAGAATGACACAATACTGACACAAGATTGACACATGAATGACACAAGAATGACAATATTGACAAGATTGACACAAGATTGACACAAGATTGACACAATACTGACAAGATTGACACAAGATTGACACAAGAATGACACAATACTGACACAAGATTGACACATGAATGACACAGCGAATAAAGGAGCGGTGCGCGTTTGGCTGCAGACCAGGACTGCAAGCAAACAAAGCATTTGAAGATGGTGTGCACATGGCTGCAGAAGGCTGTCTCCAATCAGGATGAAAAAATATAAACAGAGATGCAGTTATTGCGTGCCTTCTCCAATAAACGACAAGGAAGCGGAAATTCCGAGGACAAGCAGTAAGGCATAGGCCGCAAAACCTAATTCCCGAGCGTAAAAGCTGTTTTTCCAATACGATGAAACATACCAAACACCAAGGCATGCATTCTTTGGGTTACATTGTAAGGTATATATGCATCTGGTAATAAGCACCCACCCGTTGTGTGGCCTGCGAACCGCACAAATACACCGTCATGGGTGACGTTTGCCACGTAGCCTTGTAACAAGGCACCTTCCTGAACCTGCAGACATAATGGAAGCAACAATTGCAGCATGACCAACATAATGGGGTTGCATACACGCACATATGTATAGGGATTGGCGTATAGCGCTATATGAGGCATTTCTATACCGCTTTATAGCGCTATATAGCGATATAGCGCTATATTGTGCTATATTTCAGCCGCTATGTCTGCCAAAACTCCCCCTTGCCGAAGGAATTTCGGCATCGGATTTGGAAGGCATGCAGGGTACCGTGCACAATACTCCCTAGCAAAAAATTATTGGTTCTGTCGAGCTCTGGCGGGATTTAAGTCCCAAATATAGCACTGTTACTGTGGTTCTGTGCCACACACACGTGGACACAGGCAATTCTGTAGAACAGCATGTCCCCCTGTCCGAAGTATTGGATCAAGAAGACTCAGTTGTACGTGCATGCATGCTTATGTGCGTGTGTGCGTGCGTTCCTGTATGTGTACGCGTGCGTGCAAGTGCGTGCGTGTGTGTGCGTGCACGTGCGCTCGTATGTGCGCTCATGTGTGTGCGTGTGCGTGCGTGTGCGCGTGCGTGCATGTGTGTGCGTGTGTGCACGTGCATGCATGTGTGTGTTTGTGTGTGCGTGTGTGTGTGTATGTGTGTATGTGTGTATGTGCATGTGTGTGTGCCTGCGCGTGCGCTCGTGCGTGTGCGCGTGCGTGTGTGTGTGTGCACGTGCATGCATGTGTGTGTTTGTGTGTGTGCGTGTGTGTATGTGTGTGTGTTTGTGGGCATGCGTGTGCGTGCGTGCGTGCAAGCACTGCAGGTGTGTATGCCAGCACTTGTGTGCAAGTGCAGGCATGTCTGTGCATTTGTTCCTTGTGGTGCTCAAGATTATCTTGGCTGGTACAGTACCAGTGAAGGTCCTCATGGTATGTGGTGCATACAGCACTCCAAAGGGTACGTTTCTGTGTTCTATGGACGCCCAAGGACGAAATCGAGCCGAGTTCAAAGCGTGGGCATGAGTCGAATCGAAGCGAATCGACAATCTCAATTTTGGCACGCGCTATATATGATAAGTATTATAGCGCTATTAGCAAACCCTGATCCCTACATATGTATGAAGGGGCTGCTGTGTCAACAGGTTACAGATTACACGTTGGATAGTTTAAATCCACTGCGTGTGGAGTTAAACAGATGGAGGAGTCGAGAATGTCAGGGCTGCTCGTAACCAATCTGTACATTTGAAGTTGCTGGCGCCTGTTACACGCTAGCATAAGCATTTAGCCATTTCGACTTTCCAGCGTTGTCAATCTAATTGGGAAAGAAGCACAACCCTGCGTACAGCGCCAATACAAACATAGCCTCACAATCGCGTACCTCCTCAAAGCTGCGTGGCAGCATGCCAGCTGTTGCAGCTTTGATCATCGAGGGCTTACGGCTCAGCATGAGAGTGCTGCTGGTTCCCCCTGCACCTTCCAAGCGCTCTAAAACCACAAGGGGCCCTGAAGAAGACGATGCAGGAAGGTGCTTACACATGATGCAGGAAGGTGCTTACACATGATGCAGGAAGGTGCTTACACATGATGCAGGAAGGTGCTTACACATGATGCAGGAAGGTGCTTACACATGATTAAAACATTGCAGGTTGAAGAAAAACACTGCGTCCAACTGAATAGACAATAGCTGCTGCTGAAGCTGTAAGCAGTTTGTAAAGCTAAATATGAAACCCAGCAGAAAGTTGAACATATAGCCGCACAAAAATTCTATCAGATGTAGTTATCGGTAAATATACAGCAAATTCTGGATAGACAAGCTTGCAATCTGGAATTGGAGCACAGTTTGAACAGAGTGCAACCGTTGCCGAAAAAGTAAGAGCCAACATGATTACAAGCCAGTTTTACTCCCTGAAGCTAGTGATCTCTCATACCCAGTGAGCACGAAGGGTCAAGGATTCGAGTCTGGTGGCAATGACGTTCATTTTTTTCAGGCAACTAAGTCGGCACATCCTTTTTAAATGCACTTGGTGTTGCTAGCTGTTCAAAAATAAGCGCTAGCAATTTGCCTGAGCACAAGGCAAGCCACTCACCCAGCAATGCGCCCTGCTTAGCAAGCAAGGGTTTCAAAACCGCCTCTGCAGCGGGGTGGTCACATAAGTGGCCCCGCAGGTCCAAGCGTGCTGCAGTAGTAGTAGCCATACAAATGCAGTGTTTCCAAGAGAGCAGGTCTATGGTTTTATAGCGCTGCATCACTTATAATTGATTATACAAGTGCAATGACAAAGCAGACTTGAAAGAATTGAACACTCAAGCAGTCCTGTGAATGCAGCTTCAGACGTTGAACCAAAACGCACTTTAGAGCCATAACCAGCTTGTGTGATGAGTAGTAGCTTTAAGAACTTGGTTCACCCCCTGCGTCATTCCTCACGAGCAAGTGAGCGTGCGTGCGAGTACCTGCTACACCAGGAGCAGATGGGATGTCCAAGAGCAAGTGCCCAGAGGTCAGCGGCCGCGGCTGCGCTCCGGCAGCAACACCCCCTCCTTGGCTGGGCTCCACCACGGAGCGCACAACTGCCGCATCCACCACATCACCGACCTGTACCAGTGATAGTGGAATGGTGCACAGGGTTAGGGGTTGAGGACGGAGGAGCAAGATGCAAGGTGGCTTGGCAACCAGCGTCGACGCGTTTGCTATGCTACAAGGTGTGGCCAAGAAGTGTGATGTACACAGTCAAGGTTAGTTTTGCCCAAGGGAGAGCCTCCTTCACTTTTGAGCTCTTGAGCTGTTATGAATGCAGGGCATTTTCCAGGGTAATTTCCGGGCAGGCAAACATGGAGCTGACTAATGGCAATGCAACCCAACAGCACGCCTCCCACCTGCAGCACTCTGCCTCCACTGGCCACGGCAGCAGCCCTTGTCCCTGCGTCTGCTTTCTCTGCTGCCTCTGCTCCCTGTGCTGCACCCTTGCTAGGTTTCAGGCTGCAGCGAGGGCGCCCCAGCGTGTCCAGACTTGTCACACGTGCTCGGACCACCTAAAGACAGTTGGGGGGACACAGTAGGGCGGGTCATAAGAACCACGTGTGCGTGCATGTATGCGCGCAAGCGAGAACGTGGTTGCGTTGTAAGTGTGCTCGTTGTGTGTTTGTGCTGAGTGTGCAGCCGTCCAGGAATGCTTAAGTAAGCAAGAGGGCTGGCGCACATTGCGAGCAGCTGAATGAGGGTGGACACACACAAGATGCAAGCAGGTACTTTTTAATATTGGTAAGCTCAATGTGTTGAGAGATTGTGTGCTTTGTAAATCAATTACTCCAAGGCAGCAGACTCTGGAGCAAGGCATAGTACATTTATAGGGTTGGCCAGAACCATGCATTTATAGGTACATACGGTGCATATACGGTGTTTTTGGCAGGGAAATCACCATACATACGGTCATATACAGTGTGTATATACGGTCCTGGCCAACCCTATATATTTCAGAATAATTAAGAAAACAGATGCAGACCCACCTGGCCTGGATGGAAGTAAGCAGAAGGGGAGGCGTTTCCAGACAGGCCAAGCTCAGCAGTGGGGGCCAGGCTGGTCACTCCACCGTAAAAGGACAGGAACACACCCTTGTCGTCCTGAAGACAAGGAAAGTGCAATTGACTTGGAGGCTAGCTGGTCATCCACATGGCAGCAAGAGGAATGGATTACTCCCTGGTCATGCTGAAGGGCTACGAATGGCAAATAGGGGTGTGATGTAGAAAGCTGGAAGGTGCACTGTTTCCAAATTACTCCCTGGTCATGCTGAAGGGCTACGAATGGCAAATAGGGGTGTAATGTAGAAAGCTGGAAGGTGCACTGTTTCCAAAAAAACAAGTACGACATGTAGCGGTACAAAGCTAATAGCTGCACTCTTCTTGAAGAACAGAAGACACAAAGGTGGCTAGAGAAAGAAAAGGAGCACCTCAAACTGCAAGACAAGTCATCACCACATATTCAGCATTAGCAAGGTGTAGAATTATGATGCAGGAACAGGTGCGCTCTCCCATTCTGCAGGACGCATTTTGTATTGTAAGACATTGCTGCAGAGATAAATTGAGCGCTATTTCTTATATGCTATAATTAAGGGCAGGAAAAAGGACGCACAATTCCACACAGCTACGCACCTTGACACCTGTCACAAGGGCGTGCGCCTTAGTCCCAGGCACGGCTTGCTGTGCTGATACGATGAGGGGCAGCTTGGAGGTGAGCAAACCAGGCTTGAGGGTCAGACTCAACCGCTTAAGGTCGACATCCAGGGCAAGCACACGACCAGACACAGCCTGCCCCACCTGCACGTGATCATATATATGTTGTGACTGCACTGTATGAGATCGCATGGCCAACTGATTACAAATAGTGGCACTATACATTGCATCATCAGAAATCAGTCAAGAGTCCTGCCAAAGGCACTCTTGCTTCTTGATTCTCCTCTACACTTGATAATCATTGACTGCTCTATGGCCTGCCATACAGACATGCCCGTGCTTGCAGTGCCTGACAATTATGTGAAAAGCCCTGCTTGCATTGTTATGTGTATGCCTGCACGTGCCATCCTGGAACTGGTCAGCTGCTCATCCCAGCTAGCCTTACATGTGCAAATGATGTATAGTATTGCTGAAATGCCAATGTTGGTGCTCACAGCGTACTTGATATGCTCACTATGGAGCTCATTGCGTACTTGCTATGCTCACCATGGTGCTTAATTTGGAGCTTACTGCGTACTTGAAATGCCAAAATAATGGTGCTCACTGCGTACTTGATATGCTCACTATGGTGCTCATTGCGTACTTAAAATGCCAAAATGATGGTGCTCACTGCGTACTTGCCGATTCAAATTTGTTTCACCTGCTGTGAGTGCCCCACTATCACACATGTAATGTGGGTGCAAAGCACATCGCGTCGGATGATTAGTCAGGCCAATTGGAACTGTGCTACATGCTGTTGTCCCCCGGCCAGTGCTCTTTTGCGTGATGTGTCATCACAACAGCAAACGGCCGGACTGAATTGTGCTTCACCAATATTTAACTTATTATCCTGCTTATTGCAAACACGCACCAACAAAACTCTTGACAAACAGACATGCATTCCCAGCGTCACCGAATGATTTTTAAGGCTACGATTTCAAAAAAATCTGTCTACTTTCACTCTACCTTACTAGTTTTTATGCCAAGGAGCACAAGAAAAAAGAAGAGGCTTTGCTCTTCAAACATGTTATTCTCTTCATCCTGCTCGGCATATTTTCTGAGTCCGGCTGTCTAGTATTCACACAATTCTGCAACCAAAAGTTGGTAATAATTTCCTATGTACAAGCTCACAGTTTATTACAATCCATAGGTGTCGGACAAGAAGTGTCTTTCTGACCAAAAGGGATTGCTCACAAGATTTAACATCAGAAAAAAAAAGTGTGCGTACATAAGTGCTTGCGTGGTCTAATCAATCAAGGTTGCAAAGTTAGCACTTTATCTGAAAGTGAACATTGCAAAACACAGATGAGTGGACGGTTGCCGCACGTGTCACTTCAGATACTTTTTATTGATTAACAGGCAGTTCGATGTTTTAGGAGCAAGGGTTTGATAAAGTTCGTGAAAGTTCTAGAACCCTCGCACTGTTCGAGCAGTTCGATTTGCGATCTCGAGAATGGAGGAATTTGCTGGTTCCTGTGGTCATACTTGTCCAAAACATGTTTGAATTGTCTTAAATAAATATAATATAATACATTTAATCGATACACAAAGAATCAGAACGTTTGACGACCATCAAAGGCTTTCTCCTGCATTTTTGACTACAATTTTGAACCCAATAATTCGAAGAAAGGGGCATAAAGTTCGACAGACTTTTAATAGCTCTCGAACGGCACGTTTAGGGTTCGTTAAAATGCGTAAAAGTTCGGACTTTTGACCGAACACCGAACTGAACAACCCTGCTACCAGGGATGTTTCATACGGCATGTTCGTATAATACGCCGTATCGTATAAACGCGTATCCAACTGTATTGAACAAATCAGGCCGTATTCTATGATTGCGATTTTTACCGTTTCAGGGTGCTTTTGGGCTTTCTAAGACAATATTCCGCCCAGAAACGACCTTGCGGCGAGCTTACAATGCCAATATTTATAATAATAACATATATATTATTGGAATATTGAAAACGGTTTGGGTGGTTTTGGGGCGAACCGGGTCCATTTGGGTTAGAAATCGGCACTCCTAGAATTGCCGGAAAATAAAATCGTATTATACGTATATTGCGTATTCAACACGTATTTTACCGTATTGAACACCTTAAATGACCGTATGAAACATCCCTGCTTACTACCTTTTTTCCATCTCATTGACAATTGTGATACCATCAGTATTCAGCTTGTTTTAGTTTACCAGCATTGACCTAAGCAAAACAACGGCAACGCTACAATGTTAGTCAATGATGCATTTTCTGGACAAGGAGTAACTTGTAGCCATTAAAAATGAAGTGCGGTTTTAGTGGCGAAAAAGCCACAACAACTGACCTTAAACTTGGACCGGGCTTTTTGGAGGCTGCTTGCATCCGGTAGATGGATGGAGGGGACCAAGGCACGTACACTTTTTGAAATAGAAACCCACAGACCCAAAGGGTCGTCCACGCTGGTCAGCGTGCCAGACAGTTGCATGCCAGGCACAACATCACTGTAGCTCAGCACCTGGAAGTGTGCGGATGTACGTGTAGAGATTTAATAAAGGCAGCAAGCACATACAAGCGTCCACAGTGGTAAGTGTGCCAGACAGCTGCATGCTGGGCGTAACTTTGTTGTAGCTCAGCACCTGGAATCTATGAAAGTGTTAAATTGTTGGGTTCAAATTGGGGTCAGCGGTTCACACATACATTTAAAGACCAATCATGCACCAGTCAAATTTGTTAGGAAGCTTCAATGCAGGTTGATCTCCAGGGCCTGTCCCTGAAACTGGAAGAACGAGCAATCTAAAAAAGTAGCTGATGTGCAGTTAGTGAGCATGTCTACTTGTGCGTTGTACTGGACTGTGGATTCAAATAATTACATGTTACAGTTCAAAAGGACCAGGTTTTGCACGACGGAGAACGCACACCCACAGACAGATACGGCCCCACACAAATTGTAAGCACACCTGCTGCTCCACCACTGCTTTCCGCGCTGACATTGAAGCTAGGCCATCCACCAATTGGAAGCCAATGACACGGCAGCGCACCACACTGGTGCCGACCTTGTAGGCAGCATCTAGCTTGGGCAAGCGCTCATCGGACAGGTTGGAAATATGGCAGTAGCCTGTAGTGCAAGGGAAGGAGGTGCGCGCGGGCAAATGAATAAGTCACATCAGGAACATCAAGCGACTAAACTAACAATACGATAGGGCAGAAAGTATTGTTCCTTATTCTTTGACAAGGCACACACATTCAAGCGGCAGTAAGAACAGGGGCTTTGTGCTCTATACACGCACAAGTGCTCCCTTGGTAAGCTGCAAGCTCAATTAACAGATGATCAGATGATAAATATATTGACTGCACGTGCTTCCATTCCTATGGAGCACAGGCCTTGCTAGGACTCACGACTAGCACAGAAGAGCATTGGTAGCTTGTTGCTCTGAGTACATATCAGCAAAAAAGACAATAGGCACGTACCTCTGCAGACATCACCATTCTCTTGAGGCAACTCTACCATAACGCCTAAGCCGTTGTCTACACGCACCACACGCGCCTTCTCAAACACCTGCAACAGCACCAAAGGCAATCATTACGCCCAGCACAGGTATTGGGAAATGCTTCAAACCTGAATCAGCTCGTTTTCAAGTGAGCCAGATGGTCAACAGGAACACGAAAGGAGAGTCCAATTGTTCATTTGTCTGATCAATCCATTCTTTTAAGGGGAAAAAAGGCATTCTGATTTGTTAACAGAGAATAGAAAGCTTGCTCTGTTTCATGCCTGCATTCAAACAGAGCGTGTTTGTAACCTGCTGGTATACGAGGGCCGTGCATTGGACAAGTGCATATGCTACCACCATCAAAGCTGACGCAGCCGATACAGTTCAGCTGAAACAGTTGCAATGGTAAGATGGTGTGCATCAAATTCAAACCTGGCTGGTGAATAAGAGCAGGAATGGCATGAGAGCAGCAACAACTCCATACCTGTCCAATTAGAGGCACGGGCGAGGGTAACGTCATATTGACGATGTGAGGCAGCAGGGACAGACCGACCTCCTTGCTGACAGGGTTCACGTACAGGATGCGGGCCTGCAAGGGAGGAAGGTTTGTCTCTGTTTTATATTTCTTGCTGACAGGGTTCACGTACAGGATGCGGGCCTGCAAGGGAGGAAGGTTTGTCTCTGTTTTATATGACACCCCTGAATTCCAGGCTGAGAGGAACAGATTGATGCATAGTAGGCACTACAGCAGTGAAACAAGTCCTCGCAACGGTAATTGGAATTTATCAAAGAAGCCAATGTGCATATACAACTCTGGACGACTCTACAAAGGATGCTGTGCACCTTGAGGTCACAACCAGTGACAAAAGTCGTGCGCCAAGCACCTTCATCCTCTCACTGGTCAGCAGTGCATGAGTCAAGTCACAGCTGTAAGGACTCCTTACAGTTAGCAGCAACCCAACAAGGAAGCAGGAGGGAGCAACATGAAACATGAAGCAAATCCCAATGCAGCTGACAGGAGCTGGCTCAAAAGCTTGTAAGTTTACCTTGAACTTCATGCCCTCGGTAAAGCCTTTTGTCGTGCCTGTCTCGCCAGCTTTCGCGCCAGCGCGGCCAGGAAGGTGCAGATGGAACGGATCAATTGTGCCTGAAGACGGAACAAGTGCCACATTCATGATAAGGGAACAAATAAATTACGAGCTTTTGAGAGCAGCAACTCAACATGCTGTCACACAAAGTTGTGGAAGAAAAGCCTGTGTATTTAGACTGCTCCCAAACATTACTGTATTGATAACTTGAATGAATTCTTACTGACATCAATTATTTTGCATCAAAGTCAGCACAGAATTGGTGTTTACAAACCCCCAATTCTTGTAAGACAGCATTACGGAGAGTTACGTATTTCATGTTACACATAGAGCTGATTTGTGGTATCTGGCACTAAGTTTATGCCTTCTTCTTTTGTTTATTTCATTTTTATACCAAGATTCATTATTTTATGTTTAAACTACAAATAACTTCCAAGAAACGTTCATACCGGTTGAAACAATTGAACATTGCTCATCACATTTTCAAGCAAGCAATGCAGAACCACACCCAGCTTACACATCCAACCATACACGCACCATGGAAAAAACTCAGAAACGTGACCAGCAAGCCGTCTCCCTGCACGCGACGCACGCGCGCATTCACCAAAGCCCCTGGAAGCAACGACTCAAGGGACAGCCCTGCCCACTCTGCAGTCAAGGCATCTGCCACAGCACCTGGGTGTGTGGTTACTGCCACAACGCCTCGTGCATCTGGGGGAGACTGCACCACCACCTGGGAAAAGCAAAGGACAAACAAGAACAATTTTAATCCCAAAAAAGTTGCTACTGGCAACCACCAGCCAGAGCAGGGACAGCTGCCTAGACTTCATTGTGAGCTTTGATAACCCAAGGTGTGCAGGCATGGAGGTTCGTGTTCAAGCTTGGCAGAGGAATTTTGAGAGCTGAGTGAAAGTGTGTTTGAAACAAACAAGTAGGGGTCGGCGTACAGCGCTATATGAGGCATTTCTATAGCGCTATATAGCGATATAGCGCTCTATTGTGCTATATTCCAGCCGCTATATCTGTCAGAACTCCCCCTTGCCGAAGGAATTTCGGCATCGGATTTGGAAGGCATGCAGGGTACTGTGCACAATACTCCTTGGCAAAAGATTAAATCGGGAAATTGGTTCTGTCGAGCTCTGGCGGGATTTAGGTCCCAAATATATCACTGTATCTGTGGTTCTGTGCCACACACATGTGGACACAGGCAAGCCTGTAGAACAGCATGTCCCCCTGACCAGAATGTTGGACCAAGACTGAGCTGAGCGTGCATGTATGCTTATGTGCGTGTGTGCATGCGTGCCTGTGTGCGCGTGCATGCGTGCGTGTAAGTGTGTGTGTGCGTGCACCTGCGAGTGCATGCGTGCGCCCGCGAGTTCATGCGTGCGTGCGTGTGTGCACGTACGTGCGTGCTTGTTTGCGTGCATGCATGCATGCACGCGAGTGTGCGTGTGTGCGTGTGCGTGTGCGTGTGCGTGTGCGTGCACGTGCGCTCGTGTGTGTGTGTGCGCGCGTGCGTGTGTGTGTGCCGTGCGTGCGTGTAAGTGTGCGTATGTGCGTGTGTGTGCATGCGTGTGTGCGCGTGCATGCATGTGTTTGTGTGTGTGCGTATGTGTGTTTTGTGTGTGTGTGTGTGTGTGTGCGCGCGTGTGTGCGCGTGCGTGTGTGCGCGTGCATGTGTGTGTATGTGTGTGTTTTGTGGGTGTTAGTGTGCATGTGGATGTGTGTGTATGTGTGTGTTTGTGGGTGTTAGTGTGCACGCATGCGTGTGCGTGTGCGTGCGTGCGTGCGTGCAAGCACTGCAGGTGTGTATGCTAGCGCTTGTGCAAGTGAAGGCATGTCTGTGCATTTGTTCCTTGTGGTGCTCAAGATATCTTGGATGGTACATTACTGGTGCTCATGATCCCCTGTGGCGGTCCTCCTATGGTGTGTAGTGCATACAGCACTCCAAAGAGTATGTGTTTGTGTTCTATGGACGCCCAAGAACGAATTTGAGCCGAGTTCGAAGCGTGGGCATGAGCCGTATTGAAGCGAGCCGGATATTTCAATTTTGGCACGCGCCATATTTGAAAATTTTTATAGCGCTATATAGCGCTATAAGCAAACGCCGATCCCTACTAACAAGCGTGAGCCAGTGTTTTCCAGTGCGTCAGTTGCATCCAATTAAAAAAAATTCTTCAATGATGAGTCACGCTTTTTTGTAAAAGCAAGCAACAGAGTATGAAAGCTATTACAGCGGTGTCTTAATAGCTTAATGACAGTGAATGTGCCTTACCACCTACTATGTTAAAAAGTAGGTTGGTCCACATTGTGATTTTAACTCACTTTCTGTTCAGCCTGCACAGCAGGGAATTACAATGGTGCCCTAATTATTAAGGGGGGCCCGGAACAGCCTGTATAATTTTCCAGGGTTCCCCGGAACTGCTTTCAAAAATATTCAGGGTAATAAAAACTGCTTGTGTGTGTGTATGTGTGTGTGTGTGCGTGTGCGTGTGTGTGTGTGTGTGTGTGTGTATGTGTGTGTGTGTGTGTGCGTCTGCGTGTGTGTGTGCGTATGTGCGTGTGTGCGTGCTTGTGTCTGTATATATGTATATACAGTGCATGTGCGTGATTGTGTTGCCTGTGTGCATGCTTGTGTGTGTATGTGTGTGTGTGTGTGCGTGTGTTTGCTTGTGTGTGTGTTTGTGTGTGCGCATACGTGTGTGTGTGTGCATTTGTGTGTATGCGTGTGCGTGTGTGTGTTTGCGTGTATGTGTGTGCGAGTGTGTGTAAGTGTGTGTGTGTGTGTTATGTGTGTGTGCGTATGTGTGTGTGTGTATGTATGTGTGTGTGCGCGTTTTGTGTGTGTTACTGTGTGATGTGTGTGTGCGCTCATTTGTGTGTTGTGTGTGAGTTGTGTGTACGCTTTGTGCGTGTTTGTGTGTATGTGTGTATGTGTGTATGTGTGTATGTGAGTGTGTGTGTGTGCATGGGTGCGTGTGCATGTGTGTATGTGTGTGTGCTTGTGTGTGTATGTGCGTGTGTGCGTGGTTGTGTGTGCCTGTGTGCGTGCTCGTGTGTGTGTGTGTATGTGTGTACGTGCGTGCGTGTGTGCGTGTTTTTGTATGCATGTGTGTGTGCTCGCATGTGCTTGACATCGCTCGAGGTTTGCGCATGGCTGCTAGTTGAGGCCTCATCAGGGCCTGGGGCAGGGGGAGGGGGTGGAGCAGAGGGAGGAGGAGCGGGGGACTTCCATCTGGAGAAATTTTCATTCAGTCAGTAAGCTTGCATGCTGCCCCGCAAGATGCAAGCACTCAAGCCCAGCATTCGCTTTGAAGGGAGGCCTTGTCAGGAGGGGGAGCCTCTTGCTGGGATGGGTCCTCCCTTCCTGCTGGCAGACCTTTCCCTCTTCTTCCCATCTCACTGTGTTATTCTCACTGTCATTTCCAAAATTCACTGCAAATCACGCGGAACTACATCTATAATTTTACCGGGTACCCCGTAATTGAAGGGGCCGTCGTCCCTGCAAATTTCCGAGGTACCTGGACCAGCTTTAGGCTACCCCTCCGGAGCAGCCCAAATTCTTATTATTTATTCCGGGCCCCGGACAGGTTGTACTTCCCTGCTACACAGCCTAGTATATTACAAAGTTAAGACCCCATTACACGCTAAAAGAACTCAATAGACCAAGCATGTTATGAAGCACATGAATTGCATGGCAACCCACCTCCTGCAGCTGACCCACAGAAAGTGTGGCATTTTCACCGTACGCTGCCTTGTGCTGACTGCGAGGCAAGAATCCCTCTAACCCCTGCAACAAAGGATACAGCATTGCTCATGGTCACGTCTTGCGTGCAAAAACAAACTGGGTTTTGTTATTAAAAGTACTGCACTGCACACAAGATCAGCACACAGTTTTACAAGGGCAGGTAAAAGCAACGCCCCGCTCTACTGAGGATAATGAGCCTTGTTGGAACAAATTTCAACCACATACACATCTCTGTTGCAATGCAAGTTAACGAAACAGGAGATACCCCATGCACCAATTTCACTTGGAAGCACACCTTCTGCCCAAAACCTAGTGTCCATCCGTGATCCAGTTCGGCCTTGACCTCGGAGGGGAGCGCAAAGCCCTATACGTTCAAGCAGAACATCATGAACGTGTGCAAATCTACTTTAAAATTTATTCCCAGTTACAGATAGGCAAACTTAAGCGAGCAAAATCCAGTTGTGTGGACAGAACATATTCAGACTAAAAGAACGCAAGGCCGTCACTGCATCCACTTTCCATGACCTAGGTGGCCTGCCTAAGAAAACATTGAGCAAAATGTGGCACCAAAGTCTACCATATGCATTACAAGAAGACTCAGACGCCCATTGTGCACTAGCGTGCAAGCATACGTGATCAGGCTTACCTGGGTGAGGGTAGAGCGGTCCAAGGCACTGGATCCCACCACACGGCGAAGGCGGCAGCTAAGCTCAACCATCTTTCCGACTGTCAATTGAGATGGAAAGTTAGCACTAAGATGAGTATATTTTATTTACATGACTGTGTGTTCGGAATGTGCAGAGCAAGTTCACGTCTTTGTTAGCATGTACGCACGCTTCATACGTTTTTGCATAAACCAATTGTACCTAAACCAGAATATGTCTCACCGACTCAAACGCTAGTCTGCAAAACTCGTTGAAAAGGGGTTCAAACCTCCAAATTTACTGCAAGTGTTTTGGCGTCTGTGCTACGGCATACTGACGAATTATACAGATTATATATGCTGAATCAGGAGGGTTTTGGGGGGGGGGGGGCGCGGCACTTATACATTATATATTGGACACCCAGGGACCCCCCAAACCACCCTTCCAGTGCCCCCACCAGACATAAGCGGGTACTATTCTGCTCCTTTTTAAATTCTGCATCCATCTGCATACTCATCAAGACCTGAAACTGAAGTGTCGCAGAGTTACGGGGCAAAAACTGAGATACGGACGCCCATGCACACATGACCAACCAGGCACCCAAGACTGGCTTGCAGGCCCACATTGCTTCCATTTCTATAAAATTCCACTGACTATCTCATGCTGGCACAATCCTGAAAGTTTGGAGTGAACTGCTGCTCCATTGGCTTGACTCACCTTACGGCCTGCACCTAAGAGCGTGAGCCTCTGGCTTTTGGACATATCCACAGACCCTCCCTTTTAGACTTAATTTGCTAAACGGGACGCCAATCAACAGGGCTTGAGTTAAGAATCCGGTATAATTTAAAATTCCGTGGAAGTGGCCCAGAAGAAAAAAACTGGAGACCCCCTCTAAAAAACTAAAAACACATCGGGGGACCACCCCACCCCCCCTATTCCCAATTCAACCCATATGCATACCAAACGACAGCTCTCAACGAAGATCTATTTTTTAATCGACAAAAGTTATGCTTCCTACAGCCTCCTGGCTGGGTGCTAGATTGTCCCTGAATAAACAGCAGTCTCTCACATGTTTTCCATGCACAAGAACACTCTCACCTCTTCCCCCTTGGGCCTTGCCTCCCCCTTGCTGCAACCCAATAACAGCACAGCGCACAAACTGGCCAACACTGAAGAGAGAGGTCAGGGACGGTGACTGTGGCACTGCATTAGGCGGTGCTGCACCCTCCTTTTTGCCCTTTTTGTGCAGCAAATCACACGCCTGCATGCAGGGCATAAGAAAGCCAGGTGGGGAGCAAACACGAGCTGCGCTGTTCGCTAGTTAAACGGGTCTGCTCCACCATGTTTTTGATGCATGTTATTAACACTATAGTTTGACACAGTAATATCGGTGGAGACAGTCAGGGCATCATTGCTAAGCCAACCGAGCGTGCCCGTGTAACTCTGCTCACCTCATCTGGAGCCACCGAGCCCCGCAGCCCGTGTGGTAGACTGACTTGAAGGCCCTTGGGCGTGACTTCCAGGACCATGCCCCACAGACGCATACCTACGACAAGCTTCTGCGCATGGCATTCACACAAAGGCATTGGAAATGTAGGCGACAGCAATCTGCACATGTTAACATCTGACAGTACATACCCACAAATTTCATCAGGAGAAGAGACTTTGCCATCACTCAGCGCCCTCAAATTGTTATCACCTTGAATTTGAGGAGCTCCACGTAAAGTGGGATTTTGCCAGCCATGGCAGAGGAGTTCAGGAAGGAGTTTTCTGCATCCATGCCATCCTCATCCTTGCCGCGGGGTTTACCCTGATGACCACAGATTGTATCATGAATTTAATTGTCATGGAAGGAGCATACAGAGAAATGGGAGGAGAGCCAACGGTGCCTGTCAAAGTCTCAGGGAAATAAATGAGACGCCATAACCCAGCCTATTTCCGTGCTTGCATTCAACCTGGTTGATTGCAGCTGATCACCTGTTCACATGCATACATGCCTAAACTGAAACTGACTGCTTGACAAATACGGAGATGTTTTCGTGTCAGCTGCTTGCAACTCCTTGTGTGCAGCTATTTGTGAGCAGCTTGCTCAGATGTTCCTCTCACCTGCTTCTGCTTCTTAGGACGAGGGGCGGCTCCACCTGCTGCTGCCTCCTCCTCCTCCCTGTCTAGCTCAGCACGAGCTTGGGCCTCAATCTCCTGGCGTTCCTGTTTTGTGAGCGCCTCCGCACCTCCTCTAGGGAAGGCAACATCCTATCGGCCGGCAATAAGAAGACAGGTTCAGAGTGCATGTAGTGCATGCGGGGTTGGAAGAAGCATCGGATATGCAGCCATGCAAACACTGCCTGCCGTGTGGACATGGAAATGCAGACACTGCCGTCTCCACTCCTGCAACAGTGTCCTCCTCTCAGCATGGACAAGACAAGGGCGGGCTACAGGCAGACCGACCTCATCAATTGCCTCTGGCTCCTTTGGCTTCCGGGTAGCGGTTGAAGGGTGAGGCCTCTTCCCAAGAGCGATGTGAGGAGGTGGCATGGCCAAGATGGTGCGCCGACTACTAAAACAGCATTTTAAATTTCGTTTGTAAATTTTGCCCGGCAACTTCAAACCCTGTTTTTCAACTTCAACAGTGTTATTATTATAAATCAAATCAAACGCGCACAATCATCTAATGTTAAGATTGTCATTGGCCTTCGTTTTTTCTGCGCTTCTCGTTGTCTCTGTCCAAAGCAGTCGCCCCCTCCTCATCCGTGACGTGCCTGAGCAGGTGGGTTGGGGCTCACTCGATGTGGCCAGCTTTACCAGACATTTTGCTCGTCATTTCGAGGAAGGGTCCACCAAATCCAACCTCCGAGTCTTCGTCTGCGCCTACAGTTGACTGTATACGATTGTGTTATTTGTTGGCTGCGCAGGTTCCTGCGGAGGAACGCCCTGGCAGCGTGTTCGACTGGTAGGTTTTTCTCGTCCAAGATTTCTCGGTGTTGCCTTCCGCTGCCTAGATGTGTGTCTTAAGTTGCGCACATTTTCCGTGCCCAATGGTGTGGGTTGGTGCTGGGTAAAATAGGTTAAACACACACACACACACACACACACACACACACACACACACACACACACACACACACACACACACACACACACACACACACACACCCACACACACACACACACCCACAC
>Ga0307945_1000369_pt1 | contig 30057 bp, 33 predicted proteins | sample OrgLakmetagen228_FD_201818 | JGI IMG/M metagenome (GOLD analysis project Ga0307945, IMG submission 201818) | Saline water microbial communities from Organic Lake, Antarctica - #228 | ecosystem: Environmental > Aquatic > Non-marine Saline and Alkaline > Saline | place: Antarctica: Organic Lake...
TATGTATATGTTTCATCATATATGCGCCGTACATGTGTGTATATATATGTGTCTTCCATGACTGTGTATTTGATAAAAAGCCCCTGCAAACATATAGTATATAACTGTATTATAGTTCTGGCAAACTTTAGATGTGTGTTTCGTTCCTGCGTGAGAGGAGTGTGTGTGTGTGTGTGTGTGTGTGTGTGTGTGTGTGTGTGTGCGGAAAGGGAGACAGAAGTGCTTTGAGGCAAATGATGTGAACAAGTGTGAACAAGTGTGCTTGTTGAGTGCCCATCAGCAGCCGTACGCACAAATGTAGTTTTTGCGTTTTGTATTAGAGTAGGGTTGACCAGAACCTAGTGTGCGCAGTGTATGCATTACATGTAATTTATACATACACACATATTTGGCAAGGAAATATGCGTTGTAAGTTTTCCACAGTATATGTGTATGTACACGCACATATATACGTACCGTACCTTACCGTACTCATCCCGAATTTCACCCCAAATTTCAGATATCTTTTGTTAAATCCCGCACTTTCCCGCACCCCAAATTTAATTAGTGTTTCCCCTTACCGCTGTCATCCCGCAGTGTTAGCCTTGTTCAGAACCAATAAGCTTCAAACGAAAGAGAACACCACAAACCCTGGGAACCCTGTTTGCATGTGACGTAACCTTTATGCTGCTGCCCTGTGCCTCTGCTGCCCTTCCCCCCAACAATTTACTTCTGCTTTATCTGACCTCTTTCGCTGCTGCTGGCGCTCTCCTCATTGCTGCTGCTGCTGCTGGGTGCTTGTGCTTGTGCTTGCGCATGCGCATGCTGATGGTGCGGCTTAAGTGCAGGCAGCCTTGGTGCGTGACCTTGTTTGCCGCACCAGCTGCCCCACCTGCTCATCGGTTAGCTGCTGGGCTCTGCGTGCGCAAGCATTGCAGCTTGCTCCAGAACCAAGGTTTTTCTGGCCTCTTCATTGCTGCTTCCTGTGCTTGTCGCTCAGCTTGTTCCACTTGCTGCTACTGTCGCTGCTGCTGGGGCGGAGGGGGGCCAGGAGGAGGCCTGGGGGTCGCTCGTCGCTCATGACTTGCAGCGACCCAAAAAACCTTATATACACCGATCCCGCACAACCCCCCCCCCAATATATATATTAAAGCTTACCGCAGTCACCCCGCATGGCAAAAAACGATGTTCATGCGGGTTGTTATAGGAAAGGTATGGTACAACGTGTTAATTATAAACATGCACGTTTCAACTGAACACTAGGGTTTGGGTGTGTGGCATTTTCAGCCTTTGTACTCCTTGGCCTTTTATTTCTTTTCACCAATTGCTCATCGGTGCGTACAGGCTTTTGAAAGGTCTCTTTGGTTAGATGTTCACGATTTCCAGTGTGAATACACACAACATACACACACACACATGCAACACACATACATGCATGCAACACACACGCAACACACACGCAATCGTGTGCCGTCAATGCAAGCAAAGGCACCCTTGCCCCTAAAATACTTGCTCCTGGTCGTCGCACCGTTTGCAGCACACACCGTCAATGGTACCCCAATCAGGCAGCAAGGATTAGGGCGGTGCACACATACACATACATAGGGTTAGCCGTATATATACACCGTATATTTGGTGATTCCCTTGCCAAAAATACCGTATGTACACCGTATAATTAAAGGGTTCTGGCCAATCCTACACATACAGCAAGTTGCTTTCATTGGTTGCCGGTCGCCCCTCCCACACAGGCAATAAAACCCTACAATTACTTTCTCCTACCTCTATCCGCAGAATGCTCGTTTATCTTTGAACCTGTCGTTTTATTTGACCTCTGCCCACAGGACGCACATGAGTTTTTGAATTATCTCCTTAACCAGGCGGCGGAGGTTATAGAGGAGGAGGTCAAGCAGCAGCGGCAGCAGGTGCATGTCATGATGGGGTTGATGGTTGATACGTATGAATCGGGTGTGAAACGCATGTGTATGTGCGTCAGGGAACTTCAGGGGGTTTGAAAAACCTACGGTTCACCCTCAGCTAATTTCTTTTTTGTGCGGGTCGCCCTCAGTTGGTTTTATAAATAGTGAAGAAATGTGCGGTTATACAAGGGTTAAAAAAATTTTGGCCTGGGCTGCTAACGCAGCCCAGGCTTTGGGGAAGGAGTATTGAGACAAGGAAATTGGGTTTACATGGTTGGGAAAACTCCGCAGGTGTATCACAGTCGAGAAAAGAGAGATGCGCGCAAAGGCTCACGAGTGGCAAGGCGGTCGATTGGGATGGTCGAGCAGGCCCAGGGGCTAGAGCAGATGGGGGCTCAGCAGCGGGTGCAGGAGGTGCCGAGAGCTCAGCAGCAGGTGCTAGAGCGAGGGGCTCGTCCTGCTCGAGAGCATCATGAAACTCCTCCCCCTCTGGTTCTGCGGCAGCTGCCTCCTCTGGTACTGAACCTGCTCCCCCTGCTGCTGCTCCCCCTGCTGCTGGTGGTGCTGCTGGTGCTGCTGGTGCTGCTGCATGCTGCACTGAGGCACGCCGCGTGCGATTCCCTAAAAGAGACATGTTCTCATCACCACCAGCACACAGCACCACAAGCACCACAAGCACTACAAGCACTACAAGCAAAGAAACACGTCAGCCAGCTTGGGAGCTTGGGAGTCTCCTTCTGTGGGGGAGGGCTCCCTTCCTTCCTCCCCCTCCCCCTCCCTCTTTTCCTTCCTCTCTTGCCCGGAGCCATTAAGTCAGCATCATTACATTTTCTCCGGGCAGCCCGGACATTGGATTTTAATTTAATGCGGGAAGCCCGACATTTTCTCCGGGACGCCTGGAGTCAACTTTTTATTTTTTGGCCTAGCCCTACGGGCAAGACCAAAATTTGAATATAAGTGCGGCGCCCGCACGGGCTGAAGTTCCCTGATGTGCGTATGTGCCGCCTCGCTGGCATGGACGTGCATGTGTGCACAGCTGTGCGGACTAGTTTGCTGGTCAATTTATGTGTGTGTTGCGTGTGTGTTAGTCTATCAACGTGTATGTGCACAGCTGTATGTTGGAGAATCGCGGCCAGACTTGTATACGTACATACGTACATTGAATGTTAGGAACTCAGGTTGCCCATATCCGACTTCACACGGTATGCCAGTAAATCCCGCAAATTTGAAGTTTGATTGGCTGGTGAGAGAATGGGCAACCCGCATATAATATACTTTGCTTGCGGGGCTCCAGCAATCATTTAAAAGCACCTGAACTTCTCTGCCGTATGCAAAAGATACAAACGGGGATCTCCCTGCTAATACTAAACATGTTGTTAGGGTCAGCTGGAGCGGTGTTTCTACACCGTACATAACTGTGTTTCTACACCGTACATTACTGTGTTTCTACACCGTACATAACTGTGTTTCTACACCGTACATAACTGTGTTTCTACACCGTACATTACTGTGTCTCTTCACCGTACGTAACTGTGTTTCTACACCTTACGTAACTGTGTTTCTACAACGTACGTAACTGTGTTTCTACACCGTACCTAACTGTGTTTCTACACCGTACTTTACTGTGTTTCTACCCCGTACCTAACTGTGTTTCTACACCGTACATAACTGTGTTTCTACACCATACGTAACTGTGTTTCTACACCGTACACAACTGTATGTATGGTAATTTCCCTGATGTATAATTTAGACCGCCCGTATGTATACGCACCATACATGAGGGTACATATAGGGGCTTCCCTGCTAGACCCAAACATACCGTTTACACTTTGTTGGTTGGTACAAATGTATGGCTCTGGCCAACCCTACTCACCACCCACCTGCCCCTGCCAAAAAGTGTGCATGCACCGTACTTCCGTACAAATATACAAATGTTTGTTTCCTGTTATTTTACCCAGAACCCTATATATACGGTGGGTGTGTATACGGTAAGTTTGGCAGGGAAATCACCAAATATACGGTCGTATACGGTATATCAGGGATGTGTCATACAGCGTATTCGTATAATACGTCGTATCGTATTAACGCGTATTTTACCGTATTGAACAAATTGGGCCGTATTATACGATTGCAGAATTTGCCGTTTTTTGCCGTTTTTGGGTTTTTATAGGCAATTTCTGCCCCATCAACGGCCTTTCAGTTGAGCTTCCAATGCTAGTATATAAAATAATAATGAATGGGGATGTTTTGGTTGATATTGGGGCGAATCAGGTCCATTTTGGGTCAAAAATCGGCACTCCCGAAATTGCTTACAAATACGGTTGTATTATACGCGTATTCCGTATTTAACGCGTATTTTACCGTATTGAACGTCCCAAATGACCGTATGACACATCCCTGGGGTACCGGGTATATATGTATATATATGGCTCTGGCCAGCCCTATGTATACACGGTATAATAGCAGGGGAATGTTCAAACACATGGTCACATATGGTGTGCATACAATTCTGCGTGTGCATGCCCAGTCAGACGGAACTTCGTGTGTGTGTGTATGTGTGTGCACGTGTGTGTGTGTGTGCATACGTGTGTGAGTAAATGTGTGTGTGTGTGCATACGTGTGCGTGTGTGTGTGTGTGTGCGCACGCTGCTTATGTGCTGGTCTGCGGAAACGTGCTATGCTGTGCTGTTCTATTAATGCCTGTTTGCGCGTGCATTGTTGTGGGTGGCTGCAGCCTGTTCTTGCATGAAAGTGTTTTGTTTGCTTGTGATTAGGGTTGGCCAGAACCGTATATATGCACCGTTTCAGATAATATCTTTGGTGATTTCATTTCCAAAAATACCGTATATATATATGATACTGACCATTTATATATGATGCTGGCCATCCCTATTTTTGTGAGCTCCCTCTGTGATTTGAAGCGTGCTTCTCGACACAGTGTGATATTTGTAGGGTTGGCTAGAAACATATATATACGGTGTACATACGGTATTTTTGGCTTAGAAATCACCAAATATACGGAGCAAAGGCTTGTATCCATTTTTCACACAGGCTTGTATCCATTTTTCACACAGGCTTGTATCCACTTTTCACAAGGGCTTGTATCCATTTTTTACAAAGGCTTGTATCCATTTTTCACAAAGGCTTGTATCCTTTTTTTACAAAGGCTTGCATCCACTTATCACAAGAGCTTGTATCCATATTTCACAAAGGCTTGTATCCATTTCTTACAAAGGCTTTTCACAAAGGCTGGTATCCGCTTTTCTAGGCACCCCTTCACTTTGCCTGTTGCAGACCACCTCTCATCCAGTTGCACTGCTTTGTGTGCTCAAGGTCCTCACGCTCAGTTTTAAGTGTTTCCTGCGGTTTACTTGCAGCAGCAAGGAGGAGGCACAACTCAGGGTCCGCAGGACTCCAAAGTTACGTGCAAGGCGCTCATGCTAAGCTTGAACTGTTTCCTGCCGTGAACTTGCAGCAGCAAGGAGGAGGCACAACTCAGGGTCCGCAGGACTCCAAAGTTACGTGCAAGGCGCTCATGCTAAGCTTGAACTGTTTCCTGCCGTGAACTTGCAGCAGCAAGGAGGGGGCGCTGCTCAGAGTCCGCAGGGCCCCGAGGTCACGTGGGTGCACGACATCTTTCAAGGCAAATTAGTGAACGAGACGCGCTGCTTACAGGTGTGTTGTGCTCGTGTGTATTTGTGTGTGTGAGTATGTGTACGTGCGTGCGTACATGCGTGCGTGCGTACGTGTGTGTGTGTGTGTGTGTGTGTGTGTGCGTGTGTGTGCGTGTGCGTGTGTGTGTGCGTGTGTGTGCGCGTGTGTGCGTGTGTGCGTGCAAGCCGATGTATGTGTAAGCAGCCTAATGTCAACTAACCTACAAGTCCTACAAATAAACTCTGCTTAAACGCCTCCTGGGTACATTTACTGTTAAGTGGTGCGTGAAACGGTGTATGGAGCAGGTGCGGCATAATGTCCCAAGTAAAACCTATGACGGCAATATTATTACCAAGCACCGCTCAAAGATGATAGTTGAGGGGTGTGCAGGAAAGGGGGTTGTGCTACAACTCCTTGTACAGACCTACCATCGGACACTTCAGCATTTTGGCACTTCATTAACCAATGCTTATTCAACTCATTTCGTCATTTGGCTTGAATGTGAAAGCAGAGTTTATCCAAGGAGGTGACCTCACATGTTATGCATTTTCATGCACTACGCAACTGCACATGCTCTGACAATGCACGCACATTCACGCAACTGAATGTGCTCTGACAACGCACGCACATTCACGCAACTGCACGTGCTCTGACAATGCACGCACATTCACGCAACTGCACGTGCTCTGACAATGCACGCACATTCACGCAACTGCACGTGCTCTGACAACGCACGCACATTCACGCAACTGCACGTGCTCTGACAACGCACGCACATTCACGCAACTGCACATGCTCTGACAATGCACGCACATTCACGCAACTGCACGTGCTCTGACAATGCACACGCATTCACGCAACTGCACGTGTTTCTACAACGCACGCACATTCACGCAACTGCACGTGCTCTGACAATGCACACACATTCACGCAACTGCACGTGCTCTGACAATGCACACACATTCACGCAACTGCACGTGCTCTGACAATGCACGCACATTCACGCAACTGCACGTGATTTTACAACGCACGCACAATCACGCAATTGCACATGTTTCTACATTGCACGCACATTCATGCAACTGCACATGTTTATACATCGTACACACATTCACGCAACTGCACATGTTTTACAACGCACGCACGTTTACGCAACTGCACATGCTCTGACAATGCACGCACATGTTTTGTACTCTGTTCTGGCCAAGCCTATAAGTGCCACACCAACAAGCCTCACGTTAGGTTGATGGGATCTAGTGACAAACAAGGAGGCTGTCACCTCCTCTTAGCAGTAAATGCTAAATTCAATGAAACTTTACGTTAGGAGGCTTAAACTTAACCACTAAACTTTATCACTCACACACATAACACACGTACACGCACGCAATCACACACACAAACACACACACACACACACTTGAGCTCACTTTCACATGCACGTACACGCAAACACTTGTACAAACACACGCACAAACGCATACACATGCACTAACACACACACACGCACGTGCACACGTGCATACACATGTGCATACACACACACGTACGCCCACAATCACACACACGCACACGCACACACAAAACCATACACACGCATGCCTGTCTGCACTGTATGCTGCTTTGCAGTGTGAAACGGTGACCAGCAGAGAAGAAGTCTTCATGGATTTGAGCCTCGAAATAGACCAGAACTGCAGCTTGACCAGCTGTCTTCGCAACTTTAGGTGAGGAGATCACACAGAGCTGCATGCATAGCAGGAAATCACTCAGAGCTGCATGCGCATGCATAGCAGGAGATCACACAGAGCTGCATGCATGGCAGGAGATGACTCAGAGCTGCATGCGCATGCACAGCAGGAGATCACACAGAGCTGCATGCATAACAGGAGATCACACAGAGCTGCATGCATGGCAGGAGATGACTCAGAGCTGCATGCGCATGCACAGCAGGAGATCACTCAGAGCTGCATGCGCATGCACAGCAGGAGATCACACAGAGCTGCATGTGCATGCACAGCAGGAGATCACACAGAGCTGCATGCGCATGCACAGCAGGAGATGACTCAGAGCTGCATGCGCATGCATAGCAGGAGATCACACAGAGCTGCATGCGCATGCATAGCAGCCTCTGTAGGGTATTCTGAGCTGCCCTCGGTATATACCCTACTGAGTATAGCATACTGAGCTGCCAAGGAGGCCCAGGGGCGGCTCTATGTGGAATGTGCAGACATTTTGTTTCCGCTGGATTGTTAAATAATTACTAATTACCCATCATGCTCTGCATGTAGACGATTTGCATTTGATGGAATGGGACGGCATCTTGTCTTGTATTAGTTGATGATGATGAAGTCGAGCTGACACAATGCTGCTAAGGATAGCAGCTTTGGCTTTGCAACGGCTAGTAGGGTTGGCCTTGTGGCTGTAACAACCCTAGTAGATTCTGCTGTGTGTGTTATTTAGAATGTGCGTCAAGCTTGCTTCCTTAACGCACGCACAATGGACCAAACCACCAACAGTCAAGTAGTCCAGGCCGGATCTGGACAGCTCAATTTTGCAGGAAGATGGAATACAGCTTTGCTCATAGACGGGTGGCATGCAGCTTCGAATTGCAGGAAGATGGAAGACAGCTCTGCTCATAGACAGGTGGCATGCAGCTTCGATTTGCAGGGACATAAAGTGCAGCTTTGCTCATAGACGGGAATGTAATTGCAGGCTGTACTCATTGGAAGCACAGAATCAGCTGCTTTGAGCTGGTGTACAGATTACGTCCTTCGTGCTGTGCTGTGCTGTGCAGCGCCACGGAGGAGTGCTGGTCACAGGAAGGTCACCTAGGTACTGAACAACCCCCAATCTCTGGTCTCGTGTACTGCTGTGCTGTGCTGTGCTGTGCTGTGCTGTTCTGAGGTGCTGGACTGAATGGACTGGCATCATTGTGGTCAGTGCTGCTCGCTGCTTGTAAGAAGCTCAGGAAAGTGATCGCCATCCATGCGTTGGTAGGCACCAAAGCCTGATGATTCCCAACTCCACGTTACCTGATGATTCCCAACTCCACGTTGCCTGACATTTCCCAACCCCACGCTGCCAACTCTTTAGGGTGGCCCAAATGTACACTCTTAATGAGACACCCCATTGTTTGTGCATTCCGATATATGCAACTACATGCGCAACATGTGTATGTGTGCGGCTAAGTGCGCAACGTGTGTACGTAGTGTGCGTACATGTGCGACATGCGACTGCAGCGTAGTGTGCGTACATGCGCAACATGCGACCACATGCGCAATATGTGTATGTATGCAACTACGTGCGCAACATGTGTACGTAGTGTGCGTACATGTGCAACATGCAACCGCAGCGTAGTGTGCGTACATGCGCAACATGCGACCACATGCACAATATGTGTATGTGCGTGGCTACATGCGCAACATGTGTACGTAGTGTGCGTACATGTGCAACATGCGACTGCAGAATAGTGTGCGTACATGCGCAACATGCGACCACATGCGCAATATGTGTATGTATGCAACTACGTGCGCAACATGTGTATGTAGTGTGCGTACATGTGCAACATGCGACTGCAGCGTAGTGTGCATACATGCGCAACATGCGACCACATGCGCAATATGTGTATGTAGTGTGCTGCTGTGCAGTACCATGGATAATGCATTATTTAGATGACGAACTTTGTAACCAAATTTGCCGTTTATTAATTCATGCTAGGCCGGGAGGACACGTGCCACTGTGAAATTGTTGCTGCTGCCTGCAAGCAGCTTTGAAGCATGATTGCTTCATGTGTGTGCGACGTGCGTTGTGTGCTGCTGTGCAGTGCCATGGAGATGCTGGACCGGGAGGATAAGTTCTACTGTGATCAGTGCTGCTGCCTGCAAGAAGCCCAGAAGCGGATGCTCATCAAAGAAGCTCCAAAATGCCTCATCCTGCACCTCAAGCGCTTCAAGTACATAGAGACGCAGGGCAGGTGGGTCACGTACATAGAAGACAAGCCCCCCCAAAGTGCCTCATCTCTCAATTCAAGCGCTTTGAGTATATAGAGACGCAGGGCGAGTGTGTGTGTTGTGTGTGTTTAGTTGTGTGTGTGTGTGTTGTGTAGTTGTAAACCTAGAAAAGAAGAGAGGTGTTTGCTAGCCCTTTTTTTCTAAACCACCGCCAACATCTTACAATCGCCTGGCGTTTTTCTAAAGATGATGTCACTCTATAAATCTAGTCGAGTAAGTCTAAATCATTTGCAAATTCAATTAGCAGTAAGAGAGGTATCACTCTATAAATCTAGTCGAGTAAATCTAATTCATTTGCAAGTTCATTTAGCAGTAAGATAGGTATCACTCTATAAATCTAGTCGAGTAAGTCTAAAATATTTGCAAGATCATTCAGCAGTAAGAGAGGTACGGCAGCGGACATATTTCCTCAACAAATTCGGTTCACAATCAGTTGGGAACGTTGGAAGTTGGTGTTTGTTTGCCAAGCTCATGTGCCAAATGGTGTAAGGTTTTTGCAGTACTTTTTGGACATTTAAGTTATGAACATACCTATAAGTAGTTGTGTAAATTGAATAGAAAGTGGTACACCTTTATAGGCAGTTTGTCAGTATGCACAAACAGGAGACACCTAGAACTCAATCGTGCACACGCACGCACGCGCACACAAATACACACACACACAACACACACACAGGATGTGAAAGCTCATGCAATGAGTGGTCTGTATTTTCAGGGCTTTGTGGGAGCACACATGGACACTCAAACAAAATGCACCCGCAGGATGCGAAAGCTCATGTATCGAGTGGTGTTCCCCTTAGAGCTGAAGCTGAGCAACGTGCTGCCTGACTCTCAAGGAGTTGACGCGGTGTACTCATTGTTTGCTGTAGTGGTGCATGTGGGAGCAGGCCCTCACCATGGTGCGTGCAATGAGTGGAAGAAGCATGGTCTTGCTTGCTCCTGTGTGCGCTTTGGATGAGGATACGCTGTTTGCTGTGGTTGGGGTGCATGTGGGAGCAGGCCCTCACCATGGTGCGTGCAATGAGTGGAAGAAGCACGGTCTTGCTTGCTCCTGTGTGCGCTTTGGATGAGGGTTCGCTGTTTGCTGTGGTTGGGGTGCATGTGGGAGCAGGCCCTCACCATGGTGCGTGCATGCATTGAGGGGGAAAGCAGGGTCTTGCTTGCTCCTGTATGCGCTGAGGACGAGGATATGCTGTTTGCTGTGGTTGGGATGCGTGTGGGAGTAGGCCCTCACCATGGTGCGTGCAATGAGTGGAAGAAGCATGGTCTTGCTTGCTCCTGTGTGCGCTGAGGACGAGGATACGCTGTTTGCTGTGGTTGGGGTGCATGTGGGAGCAGGCCCTCACCATGGTGGGAGAGGCACGTTTTGTGCAGTTTTGCATTTGTGTGCAATATGGATGAGAACAGGCTGCTTGCTTTGGTGGCCATGCCATGATGGATGAGAACAAATGCTGCTCGGATCGTTGCATGCAATAAAACTCGCTGTCAAAAATTTTACATCATCGTCTCCATTGAAGCGATAGGCTGCTTGCTATGGTGGTCATCCTGTGATAGATGCGAACCGGGTCATCCATCATGGCATGATCACCACAGCAAGCAGCCTGTTCTCATTCATCATGTCCTTGTTGAGCGGGATGATTGATTGCCTAAAATTGAGCTTTTTTTTTATACGCTTGATGAACCGCTATTTGTAGGGTTGGCCAGAACCATATATATACACCGTATATGACCGTATATTTGATGATTTCCCTGCCAAAAATACCGTATATACACCGTATATATATGGTTCTGGCCAACTCTAGCTATTTTATTATTGAGGCCAAAGCAAGAAGCGGTACGCAGGGCGAAAATGAGGGCTTTGTAGGACATCGTATTGCTCGGGACATGTGGTGGTGATGCTCATGGAAGTGGGAGCTCACACCATGATGACGAAGTGATGACTGTGTGGTGCACAGTCTTTGTTACTGTTCTGCACTATCTAAATGAATTAGATCTCTTTAAGATACTGCAACCGTGCAAGGCCAAAATCAGCCTGAACTTGACTCGTGTTGTGCTCATATTTCGTGCCTTTTGTACGACAATTTAACTAAAAAAAGGTGTGTGTGCGCGCACATTAATGGGTTTGCAGGGCATTATGTGAGCCTGATTAAGAGCCATGCCACGTGGCTCTTTTTTGACGACGACAATGTGGAGACAATTACGGAGAGCCAAGTGCAGTCCACGTTTGGCTCCACTCAGGAATACGGCAACAACAACATGGACCACGGTAAGAGCTGCGCACTCAATGTGTTTTTAGCATACATACTTTGCCAAAGTGGCCGTGCTCTGCTAGAAAGCTGGGATTTAAAAACTTGGGGACAGTAATAAATGGTGGGTGCTAAAAACGTGAGCAGTCTGTGTGAGGAAGGTGATTGGTGTGTAGGCAATGCAGGCTGCAGGGTGAGGCATTGGTGGTGCAAGGAGGGGACTCTCCTGAGTGCTGTAGGGTGGAAACTGTAACTGTAGGGTTATAAAAGGGCGTGTGCTCACTTTTCTGCACCCCTATATATAACCCAGTTGTCCTGAGGTGATGTGCACCACCTGAAGTACTGAGTCTGTACAGTCGTCCTGTATCTGATGAGCACCACCTAAAGTTCTCAAGAGTCTCGGTTGTCGACATCAAACTCCCACCAATTCTTCTCATTCTAAAGTATGTATGTGCCAGCGCCGATGCACCCATAAGGGCCAGGCACACTTGTAATGGGCGGACAGGAACGACAGGTAGCACAAAAAGTACAGAAATAATACACCAGTCTGCCTTTTCCGAGCCTGGAGCCTTCAGCCAAACAACCACCGCCGATTCCAGGTTACATCTTGCTCCACAACTTGCATGGTAGAACACTAACCTTTCCCCCTCCTATCTGAGCTTCTTCTCTGTGTTCCCTTCCGCTCCCAGGCTACATATTGTTCTACGAGCGCGCTCCAGCACCGGGCACTCCAAGCAGTTTTAGAGAGGGGGCCAACGGGACTAGCTCTGTGTTCCATCAAAACCATTAGATTTTGGCACATCTTTAACAAACAACCACGCAGGCAGTGGAACTCCACATTCCCAACATTGGGGCCGGTGCATCCTAATCCTTAACTCATTTTGTATAATACTGCAGGCTGCCACCTTTTTTTCCTTTTCCTATGCTACCCTTCCGATCATGTTTTTTTGGCTTGACTTTTGTGGCAAATGGTGCTTGTGGTGTTTGTTTGCCTTCAATTTTGTTCTGCATGGAATGCCTCTTTCATACACTTTGCATCATAAATGTTGAGACGGTAATGATGATCAGTGCAATTTTAAAGGACTTTTGACGACTGTCGGAAAAACTAAGTCAAGTACTACCGCCCTTACTTCATACACAAGCAAGCAGCCACAAGCTCTCTGTGCAAACACAGCACATACAGAGTTTACATAGTTTACATATAAAGCCATCAGTCAAAACGTGCGACTGCTAGGCTGTGTAGCACATACAAAGTTTACAGACTTTACATATAAAGCCATCAGTCAAAACGTGCGACTGCTAGGCTGTGTAGCACATACAGAGTTTACAGGATTTACATATAAAGTTATCAATCAAAACGTGCGACTGCCAGGCTGTGTATGTAAAACACAGCGTATACTAGTTTAGTTTGGAGTACAAACTTTGACTTAAGGCATTTAACCTGGGATGGTAGCTCAACCTGTGAGAAAGAGGTAAACATCAAAATAAGCCAATTTAAAAAGAACTGTCACGCAAATGGAAAATGCCGACCTTAAAGAAGGAGAGTAGGAAGGCAAATTAGACCGCTGATGATGGAAACACAGACATTAAACATCATATAGAAGGCCCACTAAACTGCCCCACCTGCCGGAGTCTACACGATACTACTACATGCTGTTATGCTGCAGCCATCCCATCGGATCGAGAAGCATTACACAAATGCATATTGCTGCTGGGCAAGCAGGATTACAGCAAACAAACAAGAAAAAAGAAAAAGAACACAGATAGTGTAAACGCAATCGGCATGGATTAGGAAAAGATGTTGTTTGTCTCCTCACCTCCCAATCTATGCAAAGACTCACAACATTCCACCTTAAGAACAGAAAAAACATTTCGGCGGGGATCAGGTGCTGGTTGGGAAAAATGAGCCTGCACACTACTAGGAGCAATGATCAGACCTTTTTGGGGTTGTAATCAATGGCACGTCTCATCTGCATGGTTTTTGTTGCGAACATGGTTGCATGTAGGCTTAATTTATCCACAAGTACTGTGGTGTGTAGATTTGCAACTGTAATTATGAAGAGATTTTGCGGTGTTTGAGTAAGCGAGTCATAGGCAGCTTATGTTGTTCGTGCCTTCTCTGCTTGTTGAATAGGGGAAGTGTCCGTACAGTATTTATTTGATTATCAGCCAAACACACATGTGCGATCAGGTGTATATCGCGCTTGTTTGTTTTGTTTTGTTTGGGGCGTGGTTGCTGGGTCGGAGTAACTGTTACTGCATTTGGCTTGTTGCTAAATTTCAAACGCTGTTGTGCATTGAGATTGTAAGTTGTAAGGTAAGAGCCAGGATGGAATCATTCTTAACTGTGTCTTCCCTGAAGGGCGTATAATGCCATGTTGTACCAATTTTTTTTCGCAACTGCCTACGACACTTGTGCTAGTAGGCAGGCACCCTGTGTGCCTTCTTGGATCGCTTTTAGGATCATTCGTCCAGCAGCGATGTGCCTGTTAATAACTATTATATACATAATGGGATGACTGCAGCCTGGCAGCATGTGGTAGGTGCCGTCTAGCTTCTGAAAGATGGGGCAGGCTGGTGGGCCTTCTGTTGGTTGCACTGAGCGGCACGCTTTTGGTTGTATATCAAGTCTGTTGCTAATTGATTGCTTTATATTAATTTAAATGCTTAAAAAGCCTCTTGTCGTCCTGACGTCATCCTATTGTTACCTAGCACTGTGTGCTCCTCTCGCGTAACCACACGCAACTCAAATTTTCAACAGCTTGCTAAAGACAAGAAACAGAATTCAAACCAGTGGGAGGTTCAACTGATTGAGTTTAATTTTTGTGAAGACACAAGGCCCGATCCCCATCTCCAAGAAACAAAAGCACAGCACAGCATGCTTATTGTCACCTAAACAGACAAAGATATACAGAGAAGTCAAGCTGCACGTGATCCTCGTTGGAGCTATGGGGACTATCTACAAAGACTATACAGACAAACCTCTGGCAGACCTTAATCTGGACTACCATAAGATAAAAAACTGACACACAAACTGAATGAACACTCCATCAGACATGCATCTGCACTTATAAAAACAAGGTATGCACTGTGGGACACATTATTATCAGGGACAACGCCCTGAGCTTGCTGAAGCTTTGCTGCCCTCGCCTTCCTCTCTTCCGGAATAGGACTGTAAAGTGGCTCAAGTAATGGGATGAGTGGAAAGGATACTTCTCTGGATGGTTCTGTATGGAGGCTCTTGATTGCCTTGGATGTGCCTGAGCTCATGAAAATATTGATGTTGGATTCGGGCATTCACTGACTGATTTCCCATACATCATCCAACACAGCCTCAGATGAGGTGGCCCACTGGTCATTTTTGTCTTTCCGGCAAGACTGCAGCAGCTGCTGTTTCCTGAATATGGGTAGTCCTCCTCCAGGCTTGCTCTCAGCCCACTTGCGCTCGTCCTTCTCCCACTTGCTACCTGGGCGAGGAAGAATCTGCTGCTTGCCTCCAGTTGTTTCTGGATCTCTGAGTCTGATTGCCTCTTCCTCTTCCTCTCCTGAAAAGGTCAGCCCAATCTTGTGCAAATTGTGGTTACCCATTTAAAAAGCACGCCTGGACATCCAGTGGGATGTTTTAGCAATAAACGAATGGTTCACCAATAGCTTAAGGCTATAACATGTAAATTAGACCCCCCTTTCAGCACCCAAATTAGTGGGCTCTGCGTATATATATATATGCATAGCTCTGCGTGCGCGGATGGCTGGTCAGGCTCACCCTGATAGTCCTCTAGTTCCTGAACTGCCTTCTCCTCTGCTCTCTCTTTTGGCCTTTGGCTTCCATGCTTGATGGGAGGTGCTTGATTTATGTAATCAAGGTTACTTGGCTTATGGACACCATATCGGTTTATCGGTGGCAACTCGCTTGCTCCTCTTTGATGTTTACTCTTAAAATGCTTTTTAGCACACACACTTACATGCTTACAGCCAAAACAGGACTGGGGGAGAGGCAGGCATACTTCATGTTCTTACACATGAATAGCTGGACTTGTTGATCTCTTATTAGGTGAGCAACAAAGAATCGACTGGATCTGAGTACCCTGGAATTTGGACCCCCGTTTCATCTACCCAAATTAGTGGGCTTTTCAGCGCATGCTTACAGCCAAGCAGCGTCTGCCTCCAATGTAGGTAATTGAACACGGACAAAACATGCCTGAGTGTTCATGCAAGTCCTACCTTGCATTGGTTCCGTTGTGCAGACAAAGAGCGTTGCCTACAGAACTGCATGCATGCATGCATGTGTAGTGTGTGTATGTGTGTGTGTGTGTACACGTGTGCGTGTGCGAGTGTGTGCGTGCGTGCATGTGTGTATGTGTATGTGTGCGTGTGTGCGAGCGTGCGTGCGTGCGTGCGTGCGTGTGCATGTGTGCGTTTGTGTGTGTGTGTGTGTGTGTGTGTGTGTGTGTGTGTGTGTGTGTGTGTGTGTGTGTGTGTGTGTGTGTGTGTGTGTGTGTGTGTGTGTGCGTGTGTGCGAGCAAGCGTGTGTGTGTGGGGGGTGCATCTGTGTCATGACATGAGGGACTGAGGGTATTTACTGCCACCAATCTGCATAAACTTGGGTTGCAGAGGGTCGCAAGATGCATTCTATAATGGAATTTATTTTCTGACTTGTTTACTGGTCCCGGTGATTTACTGGGTCAGGTTTGGAGGGTGGTCAAAAATATTCAGCTGAAGAGCGCAGGTGACTGAGCAGGAGGTGAATTACCAGACTCTCAAAGAGGGAATTATTTGGAGAAGTATCCGGAGTTTACCCTTTTCACGGCAAGTTAAAGGCCTCCACCTTGCAGGGAAATCGGTCATCCTTGCACCGCCAGCGGGGTTAACTGTGTCATCAGGGACAACTTATAGACCAAAATATTTAAGAATAACAGTTTCTAGAACAAATTTTGTCGCATGTGTCCTGTCCTGAATTGCTCCGAATTGAAATCACCATTCCAACAACCCTATTTCCCCATCCAATTGATGACCTACCAAGGTCAATCCACCCAAAATGGTTTCCCCGTTTGTTGGCTCTCTTCTCCGGAACGAGTCTTACCCCGTGCCCGTAGACAGTTTGACGGTCTGTCACTGGTAACCTATGTCGGTTACCTAGCAAAACTCGGAACTTGTTCAAAGATCCCAGTTCCGAAAACTCGGAATGGTTGTATTTCGCAAATCCTATTCGTGTCCAAAAAGAACCCGTGATCCTCCACCCGTGAAATTCCTGGCCGTGAATTTCACTTGTATAAAGTTATTAAATGCGTGACATTTATAATTTTAACATAAATAATCTGTAGTTTATATAGGTGGTGACCTACTACCCTTGCCCAGAGGCCTGGACCCTGATGGTGAGATGCCGATGTTGGTGATTAACAACAACATCAGGGGCACCCAGGAAAAAACTTGGTCTCATTTTATGCTTGCACGATGAACAGGACACAGACTACCCTGCCCTTGGCCAACAGCCCTCAGGCAGGAGAAGGAGTGGGCTGGCAACACCAGCTCCAAGAGCAGCCCCAGCTCCTTCTCAAACAACGCAGGTGATTTGGCTCAACCATGTATGTGCTTGGAAAACATCATGGATCGTACATCTAAAGGATGCCCATACCTGCACGGCAATATATGGGTTTCAGACCTAGGGCAGACACCACCAGGGTTGTCTGCGGCTACTCGGCTGCGAACGTCTCGTCGAGGCGGCCATCTCGCTCTACCCTGGTCTTTTCAGGCGGAGTATGGGTTGTGGACTGTGTCTCCTCCTCTGTCCAATCCGTCTGAGAAGGTTAGGGCCTGGGTAAAGATGACAGGAGCCTCTTGTAAAAGGCTACAGAATAGGCGAGTTAGGGTTGTGACCGCATGTTTAGATGCAAACACATGAGGGTGGGATAGTTCCGTGCGGGCGGGAAAGTCATCAGGGGAACAGTTTAGGATTGTGCATCTCGATTGATGTTTTTTTACTTGCTGGCTACAATATGCGCGCCTTTGAAAACAAGTCGAATTTGAATAACCCTCTCTCCATGCGCAGGAAGGAGTTCAGACCATTTCCCCTGCCAGCAGCTACGTTCTAGGATTTGATCGAATGCAAGCTTGAGTTTGCATCGATTGTGTCATCAAACTTGCTAATTTATTGCACGTAAGTCTCATGTTGCAAGTCCGCTCTGATGCACATGCGCAGAGGCAAGGATATTCTGGAGACCACAGCGTGCTCCAGAAATTTAGAGGCAAGATCTTCTCGCTGCTTTGTAAGGAGACCACTATTAATGCTGCCGAGCTGATGGACAAGTACAAGGCTGAGAACAAGGGCGAGCTCCCCGACTTCCCTCGCCTTGGCTTTCCCAACTTGTCAGCGCTCTTACGCGCGTGCACAAGGTAAGCAAGCAGTCAGCAGTGTGCACAAGATAAGCAAGCAGCCAGCAGCGTACACAAGGTAAACAAACAGCCAGCAGCGTGTACAAGGTAAGCCAACAGCTCTTGAGCTACTGCTACATTAATTTGTCCCTCTTTGTGAGTGCGTTCGGTACTTCCTTACCTTGTGCCGCTTTGAAAAGCTATGATGTCTATCACGTGTAGGAGTGAAATCTAAAAACCCCTCCCACCACACTTCACAAAGAAGTCCTTTCCTTGCCTGGCTGCACCCGTGAGGAAAGCACCTGCCCTTCATTATGAAGTATACACAACTTCTGTCACCGCCCTTCCCTGTTTACCCGCTGTAGCATATGCACAGTGATAGAGGGGTGCAACAGGCCATCTGTCCGTCAGTGCCTAAACACGCAGCTTACTGCTAAACTTCTGTCACTGGTCACCGCACTTTCCTTTTTATCCGCTGTAGCATATGCACAGTGATTGAGGGGTGCAACAGGCCATCTGTCCGTCAGTGCCTAAACATGCAGCTTACTGCTAAACTTCTGTCACCGCCCTTTCCTGTTTATCCGCTGTAGCATATGCACAGTGATAGAGGAGCGCAATGGGCCGTCCGTCCGTCAGTGCCTAAACACGCAGCTTACTGCTAAAAACTTCTGTCACCGCCCTTCCCTGTTTATCCGCTGTAGCATATGTACAATGATAGAGGAGCGCAATGGGCCATCTGTCCGTCAGTACCTAAACACGCAGCTTACTGCTAAACTTCTGTCACTGGTCACCGCCCTTTCCTGTTTACCCGCTGCAGCGTATGTACTGTGATAGAGGAGCGCAATGGGCCGTCCGTCCGTCAGTACGTGAGACTGGAGAGCCGCTGGGAGCGGATCAAGCTCGCAATAGGTGAGCGTGCAAATGACGCGTTCAAGATTTGTTCGTATGACTTGCACTACGCAAGTGTTCATGATGAGGTGGTTGTACATCGCTCGCACTAGACAAGTGTGCACATGACGCGTTCAAGATTTGTTCGTATGACTTGCACTACGCAAGTGTTCATGATGAGGTAGTTGTACATTGCTCGCACTAGGTGAGTGTGCACATGAAAAATTCAAGAGTTGTACATATGACTTGCACTATGCAAGTGTTCACTATGAGGTGGTTGTACATTGCTCGCACTAGGTGAGTGTGCACATGAAAAATTCAAGAGTTGTACATATGACTTGCACTATACAAGTGTGCACGATGAGGTGGCTACATAGCAAATTTAGTGTACACTATCATTATCAAGTATCGTGTATACTATGCAAGTGTATATAGCAAGTGTATAAAGCAAGCTTATGTAGCAAGTGCATATAGCAAGTGTATATAGCTATATAGCTATATACACTACGCAAGTGTATATAGCAAGTATAGTGTACACTACATCTTGTACCCTATACACAAGTGTGTACACTACGCAAGTGTATATAGCAAGTATAGTGTACACTACATCTTGTACCCTACACACAAGTGTACAATACATCTCACTTGGGTGTTGTACCCGATGAGGTGGCTGTACATAGCTCGCAACAGGTGAGCGTACCTGATGTCTCAAAGGGTTGTTCATGATATCTCAAAGGGTTGAAAGTTGATATCTCAAAGGGTAAGGGTTGAGCCTGTTATCTCAAAGGGTCGTATCTGATGTCTTGAAGGGTTGTGCATGATTAGGGTTGGCAGAGCCGTATATATACGCTGTATATGACCGAATATTGAGTGATTTCCCTGCCAAAAATACGGTATCTGCACCGTATATGTAGGGTTCTGGCAACCCTGTTCATGATCATGATCGCACTATGTGTTGATACAGAGCTTGTTTGTAAATCCTGGTCATACACACTCACCAACACAGCCACAGTATGGTCATACACACTCACCAACACAGCCACAGTATACATGCGCAGGGCTGCAGGTGCAGGCAGTTAAAACTATTTCCCACCACTCCCCACAATGGAACACGTAAGGTGTAGGCAGTAAGCACCCCACCCCACATTAGAACACGTAAGGTGTAGGCAGTAAGCATCACACCCCACAATATAATTTCACGCAAGGTGTAGGCAGTAAGCACCACTCCCCACAATAGAAAACGGAAGGTGTAGGCAGTAAGCACCCCACCCCACAATAGAAAACGGAAGGTGTAGGCAGTAAACACCCCACCCCACAATAGAACACGTAAGGTGTAGGCAGTAAGCACCCCACCCCACAATAGAACACGTAAGGTGTAAACAGTAAGCACCACTCCCCACAATAGAACACGTAAGGTGTAGGCAGTAAGCACCACTCCCCATAACAACAAAGAAACATCGCAGGGCAGTGCACACCACTTCCCACCATAACATGATTGCAGACCAGCGCCGTGATGAGCTCTGCAACGAAGGGAAGCAGGTCACCAGGTGTGTGCGTGTGCGTGTGCGTGTGCGTGTGCGTGTGCGTGTGCGTGTGTGTGTATGTGTGTGTGCGTGTGTGTGTGTGTGGAATCTTATGCGGTGGGTGGTGGGGGTAGGTTCGTGGGTGTGTTTATGTGTGTGTGTGTGTGTGCGTTTTAATTTGATTGCTTTCACTGCCTGCGTAATGTTTTGCTTATCATTGGCGAGGCCAACCTGATCCTCTTGTAGCTCGGAAGAGGGGCCACTCCAAACAAAGGGCTCAGTCAGGACAAAGGGTGGAAGGGAGAGGGTTTATGGAATGATAATTTTTTTACCCGAATCTTCTCACCTCTGCTGAGCGTTTCAGCTGTGAGAGTCAAGCATTGTTTTGGGCGTCAACCTCGTCTCTTTATCTATAACGACTGTTTTTTTTGCTGTGAACGTTCGATTGAATATATTGCATCTTAGCCTTCGCACATCATTTTCTCCATTGGTATCCAACAACGAATGTTCTCACTCTAAAATCGTATTTTCAAGTGCTTATGTGTAGAGTTGGCCCCAACCGTACATACACACTGTATGTGACCTTATGTTTGGTGATTTTCCTGCCAAAAATAGCGTATATACCCCGTACATGTATGGTTCTGACCAACCCTAATTGTATAATATATAATATGCAATTATCCAACCTCAACGCGTTGCGTGTCATGTAAGGCTTGCACATTTTATATAGGGGTTACACAATTACATTCTGTCAACTACGCTATATACTTGCCCATACCAGACGTCCCAGTACAGTTACCAACTCTCATGAGGGGCCGGTTTCAGGCCAAGCCTACCACCGTCCTGATCCTCATCAATTTTCTTTTTCTGTTCTGTGGTTGATCCTCATCATTTTCCCTTTCTTTTCTGTGGTTGATCCGTATTAATTTTTCCTTTCTTTTCCGTGGTGGAGAAGTTTGACAGGACCCGTTACCGGAGTGGCTCCTCTCAGTTGACATGTACAGGTTTCCGCTGCCTGCGTATTTTTTCCTCTCTTATTACACAGAGAACCTGATGAGAGTTTGAACGAGCCTTGCCGACTCCAATGGATGCTGAAAAGTGCTCCAATGGATGCTGGAAAGTGCTCCAATGGATGTTGGAAAGTGCTCCAATGGATGTTGGAAAGTGCTCCAATGGATGCTGGAAAGTGCTCCAATGGATGTTGGAAAGTGCTCAATGAATGTTGGGAAGTGCTCCAATGGATGCTGGAAAGTGCTCCAATAGTTGCTGGAAAGTGCTCCAATGAATGTTGGAAAGTGCCAAGTGCTGTCGATACCGATTCATAGTATATACCCAACATTGGTTCATATTATAAGTTTCTTGTTGTTTCATTTCGAACTACGAAAACAGAAACAAAGCGTGCGTTGTTTTCCACATGTCGCCTCATTATCCCCCCCCCCCCCCCTGCACTGCTTCTGTGCAGCGGCACGTTGCTGAGCCTCCTGGAGAGAGACCTCAACACGTCTTTGGAGGGTTTGGGTATGGCACCTCCTGGGCGCTTTCCTTACATGCGGGACCTTATGGTGAGTGATATGAAAGGAACAGGACTTGTGCACTGCTGTACGTACAGCTATATGTACAGCAGCCTGTTTCAGGCGCTCTTTGTTGTGGGGTGCAAGCAACCTTTGTAGAAATAAACACTGTTGTGGGGTACAAACACTCTGTAGCAAGTGTTTTTAGATCATGCTCTATTATTGATCACACTCTGTAGCAAGTGTTTTTAGATCATGCTCTATTGTGGATCACAAACACTCTGTAGCAAATGTTGTTAGATCATGCTCTATTGTGGATCACAAACACTCTGTAGCAAGTGTTGCTAGTTGTTAGATCATCTCTATTGTGGGATCACATCGAGTGATAACTTTTTTGAGAGGTCGAGCGCGCCAACCGGCGCAGACCTTCCATTTAGCGCTAACATCAGTTAGGTATAACCCCACCAAAAACATTCTGTAGGAAGGCAACCATTCTATGTTTGGATGAACACTGTGTTGTGGGGCACAAGCATTTGTCATGAGGCACAAGCCCTTCGTTGTCAGCACAAACACACACACATACACACACACGCACACACAAACGCTTGTTGTGGAGCACACGCACATTAAGACATGACCGTGCAGCTCGTACAACCCCCCTGGCCTATTTGCTGGCACTGTCACGTTTCTTCGCACTGTGCTAAATTGCTTAAAGGACAGGGTTGGCCAGAACCCTGTATACAATGGCCATACGGTAGTTTCACAGGAAACTTTACATGTAGGTGCAGTATTGTTTAATACATATAGACCCTGGGCGACCCTGAGGACAAAGGGACGTTTTTGCATTTTGAATGAAAGAGAGGAGAATAGAAAAGAGGAGAAGGGGCAGGCAGGGTAGCTTGCTGCTGCGTAACCTTGCCTTGCTTCCGATTTTGTAAGTTTCACCAAAATCACACAATGTGGGTGTAGGAAACACATTTGTAGGCTCGGCCGTAACCATGCATACATACCTACATATGCGTCACGTATAAAACATGGCATGTGTAAAGTAACTTCAGCAGGGGAATCATTATGTATATGATTATATTTAGAACATATGTTTGATCTAGCCGATCCTATGCATTTGACAAGGACGTTTTGCCCACAAGGTTGTCATAAATTGATTACCGTACGATTCTGGCCACCCTTTACAGCCAGCAATTGCCTCATTCTCAATCCTGAACCCCACAGAGCTTCCAGCTCCCATCTCTCAAGGCAAAATACTCAAGCACAAAGGAACTCACACACGAACAATACCCAAGCACAAAGAAAGAGCTCACACAAAAGCAATACCCAAGCACGAAGGAAAAACTATTTAAGCCTCATCTCATCTGCGCTCCCAGGAGCTGGAGGCAAGCATTGACATTTGTATATCAGCTTACGCGGCGGACAGGAAGCTGGCCGCGACTTGCCAAGATCTGGAAGCATACATTTGTGCTGCCAGGGGTGTGCACAAGTGGGTGGCTGTTGAAGTAACTTCTGTGTTGTCTATTGGGTAGAGCGAAAGAATGTATAGTTATGGTTTAAACGATTAAAGCTTGTGTTCTGTGTTGTCTATTGGGTAGAGCGAAAGAATGTATAGTTATGGTTTAAACGATTAAAGCTTGTGTGTACCTTTGCACTTGTACTCGGTACTTGTAGTTATAAAGAAAAGTATGGGCCCCTTGATGGTGCATTGTCATGTCACAACTTGAAACGTGCACAACACTTGTGATGACCGTTTGTAAATGTGTGCGCAATACTTGTATCGTTATGGTAAACAATTAAAGCTTGTGTGTACCTTCGCATTTATACTCAGTACTCGTATAGTTATGGTAAGCAATTAAAGCTTGTGTATACCTTTGCATTTATACTCAATACTCGTATCGTTATGGTAAACAATCAAAGCTTGTGTGTACCTTTGCATTTATACTCAATACTCGTATAGTTATGGTTTAAACGATTAAAGCTTGTGTGTACCTTTGCATTTATACTCAATACTCGTATATTTATGGTAAACGATTAAACCGTGTGTGTACCTTTGCATTTATACTCAATACTCTATAGTTATGGTAAACGATTAAAGCTTGTGTGTACCTTGTCACTTGTGCTCAATGCTTGTAGTTATGAGGAGCTCCGTATGGGCCCCTTCATGGTGCATCGTCATGTCACAACTTGAAACGTGCACAACACTTGTGATGATTGTTTGTATTTTTGTGCTCAATGCTCGTAGTTACGAGGAGCTCCGCATGGGCCCCTTGATGGTGCATCGTCTTGTGAAGCAATTCTTCAAGCCGTCAGCTGCAGTGGTCATTGTGCCGCAGGCAAGTGAGACTTGAATCCTGCCTCATAACTGCACTTCTGTTTGTCGTGGTGTATTGCTTTACAAAGCGGTTTTTCAAGCCGTCAGCTGCAGTGGTCACCGTGCAGCAGGCAAGTGAGGCCTGGATCTTGATATAGGCGCCAATTTGTTAGTCATGGTGCACTGCTTAGTGATGCGGCCCTTCAAGCCGTCAGCTGCAGTGGTCATTGTGCCGCAGGCAAGTGAGGCTTGGATCTTGATATAGACCCCAGGTTTTGCTTGTGGTAATGCTCAAGCCGTCAGCCTAATGCTGTATTCACTACACCGCAGGAAAGCTCACATAAATGTCTATCACCCACTCAGAGCCCATGCTTACACATTTGTTATATGTTGCTTATATATATGTTATATATTATATACACCCAAACATACTGTTGTAAGGTGTAGTATAATCATGCACCCGCCCAGCATAATCATGCATAATCATGCACCGCCCAGCATAATCATGCACCGCCCAGCATAATCATGCACCCGCCCAGCAACTTGTTTAGTATTCCGATCCTTGATACTGCTCTTGCAAAAACCGTCCCTCACCAGGCCTTAAGTGATTGCACCCACATGCTGCAAGTCACAACAAGAGCAGGTCAAGCAGAGGCCACGCTTTGATCAGATCTCAGTCAGAGTTCATTCCTCGTCAGCTCTTGGATAAACACGCACTCACTCATATGTCACACGTCACAGCATAAACAAGTCACAGCAGAAGCATTTGTCCTGATCATATCTGAATCATATAAGTTCAATCCTCATCAGCTCTCGTATAAGCATGCACACACTCACATGTTACAAGCCAGCGCAGAAACAAAACAGATGTTAAAAGTCACAGCATAAACGAATCACAGCAGAAGCATTTGCCCTTATCAGATATGAAATTAGACAAGTTCAATCCTCACTAGTTCTTGTTCAGGTAAGCACGCACTCACTCACATTTTGCAATTCACAGCTGAAGCAATTCACAGCATTTGCTCATAACATATTCTAACCAATTGACATTGTCATTTACTTGTCAGGTTCCATGTAACTCCTACTCACGTGTGAAAAATCACACACAGACACACGCACACACACATACTTACACACACACACACACACGTAAAACCACTTGGCAGGTCTTCCAAAAGGCTAAAAGCAGATACATGTGTGCTCTGTCCATTCGACAGGTCTCCATTGCTGACGTCGCTGCCGCCCTGAAGATTGTAATGGGGAGGAAGAAGGGCCCAAGCAGGATTGCCAAGGAAGACGTTGAGAAGCAGCTGGAAAGAGAGCGCAAGGTGCAGTGTGTGTATGTGTGTTACTGTTGAGTTTGGAAGGTTATGGTCAAGCTCCAGTGTTGTACTCAATGATGTGAAACCAAGGCCCAAACAGGGTTGCCAAGGAGGTTGGCGACAATCAGCTGGAAATATGAAGGCAATCTGCCAGGTTTTGAAGTGTGATGCTTAATCTTAACAGTTGATGCGCTCTTTCACGTAGAAGAAAGGCCCAAACAGGGTTGCCAAGGAGGTTGGCGACAATCAGCTGGAAATATGAAGGCAATCTGCCAGGTTTTGAAGTGTGATGTTTAATCTTAACAGTTGATGCGCTCTTTCACGTAGAAGAAAGGCCCAAACAGGGTTGCCAACAAGGTTGGCGACAAGCAGCTGGAAATGTGAAGGCAACCTGCAACGTAATGGAGTGTGATGTTTGATTTTGAAGTGGATGCGCTCATTCATGTGGAAGAAAGGCCTAAACAGGGTTGCCAACGAGGTTGGCGACAAGCAGCTGGAAATGTGAAGGCAAGCTGCAACGTAATGGAGTGTAATGTTTGATTTTGAAGTGGATGCGCTCTTTCATGTGGAAGAAAGGCCCAAACAGGGTTGCCAACAAGGTTGGCGACAAGCAGCTGGAAATATGAAGGCAATCTGCCAGGTTTTGAAGTGTGATGTTTAATCTTAACAGTTGATGCGCTCTTTCACGTAGAAGAAAGGCCCAAACAGGGTTGCCAACAAGGTTGGCGACAAGCAGTTGGAAATGTGAAGGCAAGCTACAACGTAATGGAGTGTGATGTTTGATTTTGAAGTGGATGCACTCTTTTATGTGGAAGAAAGGCCTAAACAGGGTTGCCAACAAGGTTGGCGACAAGAAGCTGTAAATATGAAGGCAAGCTGCAACGTAATGGAGTGTGATGTTTGATTTTGAAGTGGATGCGCTCTTTCATGTGGAAGTAAGGCCTAAACAGGGTTGCCAACGAGGTTGGCGACAAGCAGCTGGAAATAATGAAGGCAAGCTGCCAGGTTTTGGAGTGGGGCACTAGAAGCTGTATCGCCAGATTTGCACCATTCCAGCCAGCACAGCATCAGTCAGGAAGTGCGCTTTGCACCTCCTTAGTATCTGTGCTTTTAAACTACCCCGCATCACAAGGAAGAGGAAAAGGCAGTTGCTGTCCCTTGTGTATATGCTGCAGTTGGCTGTCCCTTGTGTATATGCTGCAGTTTGCTGTCCCTTGTGTATATGCTGCAGTTGGCTGTCCCTTATGTTTGTCCCTTGTGTATATGCTGCAGTTTGCTGTCCCTCGTGTATAATCTTCATGTTCGCTCCTCACCTTCATTTATCCTTTCAATTCTTGTTTCAAGTCCTTTTGAAGCCTATTTGCCCCTTAATTTCATATACCTATGGTTACAATTGCTACAATGGGGGGTGACCTTCAGCCAGGTTGTTTGGCTGATCGGCTGCTGACTGGTCTCGGCCAGCCACAAATAAATCCATGAGCTCAGAAACAAAAAGAAAAAGTCTATTGTTCTGCCGAGAAAGGAAATCATGAACAAGTTGGTTGTTGACCTGTCGCAGCAAAAAGGTTGCAGCAAAAATATACCTATGGTATTATTATTGCCTGATCAGGATCCCAACAAATATTACACCTTTTTTTGTGCACTCGTTCGTATCTGACCATAATTTGTTTCCCTGCCTGTTCTGTCTCTGTTCTGTGTGTGTATACCCCGAAATACCTTAAACATATAAACAAGCGAGTAAGATGTACACAAATGCAAACGTGAATATGCATCGACTTGTTTTCGCTTGAACACACTCATAAGCACAGTGTTGCATACACACACACGTGCACACATACACACACACGTGCACACATACACAAACACGTGCACACATACACAAACACGTGCACACATACACACAATGCACATTCCCTCTGTTGATGCGCCCCCACACACCCACCCACCTACCCACACCTACACAACACACACCCACACCCACATATTGCCCACCCACCTACCCACACCCAGGCAACACACACTCACACCCACCCAAACATCCACCCACCCACCTACACACACACATACACACACACACTCACACACACACGCACACACGCACACACACACAGCTTAGCACCTCAGACCTGGGTATCAAGGTCACAGAGAACCTTGGATGGGCCATCTCCTGTCTCAGTCGAGCAGCCAAAGACGAAATGCACGCCATCGATCAAGCGTTTGCATGGAACCTGAAAGACGTTGAGGCAAAGGTAGGGACAGATCTTTTGAATGCGTGTGGATGTGTGTGGATGTGTGTGTGTGTGTGTTTGTGTGTGTTTGTGTGTGTTTGTGTGTGTTATTACACAAGTCGGAGGTAAGCCATCAAATAAATAAGTATGCAGAACGTTGAGCAGGATTTCGCATGAGATGGGTGAAGTTGACTGACCCGTGTATACCTTTGTGCATAAAATAACTTAGAGGCAAGCCATGTCGTCAATATGTCAGTGCACGTGCGCATCGATCTTGTCGTGCACATCAATCTTGTATATTAATTGTATATATAAGTAAGGTTGGCCAGAACCATATATATACGGTGCATATACCTATTTCCGGCAGGGAAATCATTAAATATACGGTCATATACAGTGCATATATACGGTCGTGGCCAACCCTAGTCATAGGCATGTTTAGAGCTGCCTGTGTTGGTGTGTGGCAAGCAAGCTGGGGTGCAGCCCTCAAATCACAAAACTCACAATTTGGCAAGCTCCCCAGCCCAATCAGATCCTTCCTCTCGCATACTTGTAGGCCAGGAAGCATGCAGACAACTAGCCGCCTCAGCTCACACAGCCCTCTGAATTTATGTCTAGGTAGTTCACGTTTTGGCAACAAGCACCCCAGCGATACTTGCTACCTTCTCTCAAATGCTTTCAGGCCAGGAAGCAAGCGGAGAGCCAGTTGCCGCAGCTCTCCCAGCTGGCGACCGTGGATGTGCTGACGCAGCTGGCCAAAAAGATGAAAAAGAACCCGATGTTCATGCAAATGGCGCAGCAGCAGGTCATCCAGGAAATGAGCGCACAGCAGGTATGTAAAGATTGCACCAAACAGTCGAGATGTTGTGACGTTTTTATTATCTTAGTCGCATGGGAAGCGGCGTCCCTGTTTGCGTTACTTAACCAGGTAAAGAGTTGCACCAATCGGTCAAGCCTTCCTCCTCTCTGTGACAAGTCAGTGTTCTTCAGCCAAGTGTATGCGCAAGGATTTGGAAACTCGCGATCGCGAGTTTCCAAATCCGACTCGCAGATTTTGAGTCCTCAGCCGTATGGCTGCGGACTCACAAATCTGCGACCTTCGCGGAGCGAAGGGGGCGAGTCTTAAACTAGTAGCAATATCATTAATAGTTAAAAAAAAAGTATTAACAAAGTTATCTAAATAACCAGTCAGTGTTCTTCAGCCAAGTGGGAGGTAGCGTCCCTGATTGTGTATTCTGGAGCAGATGGGCAGGGATGTACATCTGTGACTTGTCAGCGTTTCTGTTCTTCAGCCAAGTGGGAGGTAGCGTCCCTGATTGTGTATTCTGGAGCAGATGGGCAGGGATGTACAACAGGACACCCTCAAGAAATGAGGTTCCGTGCTATTGCCTCTGTTTGATCACGCCTATGCGTAGCACGTTTGATCACGCCTATGCGTATGATATCACGCCTATGCGTAGCACGTTGACATCACGCCTATGCGTAGCACGTTTGATCACGCCTATGCGTAGCAAACGTTCCAATGATCTCAGACGCAGCTGAGCTATGAGCACCTGTACGGGGATACCTTCAATGAATTTAGTTCCTTGCTATTGTCTCTGTTTGTCTTAGTTTGATCACCCTGACCTCAGACGCAGCTGAGCTATGAGCACCTGTACGGGGATACCTTCAAGGAATTTAGTTCCTTGCTGTTGTCTCTGTTTCATCACCCTGACCTCAGACGCATCTGAGCAATGAGCACCTGTACGGGGATACCTTCAAGGAATTTATTTCCTTGCTATTGTCTCTGTTTCATCACCCTGACCTCAGACGCAGCTGAGCTATGAGCACCTGTACGGGGATACCTTCAAGGAATTTATCTCCTTGCTATTGTCTCTGTTTCATCACCCTGACCTCAGACGCAGCTGAGCAATGAGCACCTGTACAGGGACACGCAACTGTAAGTGCTTTGTTAGGATTTTTGGTTTGACATTTTTAAGTGTGATGCTTCTGTGCTTGTCACTTGCTTTCAAACACACACACACACAAACACACACACACCAGAAATTCCAGCCGTCCACGAGCACACTACCCACACCCATATGTGTTGGGTTG
>Ga0307945_1000371_pt1 | contig 29991 bp, 27 predicted proteins | sample OrgLakmetagen228_FD_201818 | JGI IMG/M metagenome (GOLD analysis project Ga0307945, IMG submission 201818) | Saline water microbial communities from Organic Lake, Antarctica - #228 | ecosystem: Environmental > Aquatic > Non-marine Saline and Alkaline > Saline | place: Antarctica: Organic Lake...
TTCAATATTTAGATTATATATTGTATGCGTTGCAAATCATGAGTGACGATTTGGCTACCACAACTTATAGAACAGTTGGTAAACAAAAAGCTCCATTAATTGTGCGAACACGTGGTCACCGGTTAGAAGGAATCTGGCATTCAGGTTCTCCAATGGGAGGAGTATTGAATCTAATTCGTGGAATTCACGTATTGGTTCCAAGAAACATGACCAAGGCAGCTGGATTTTACAATACGCTTTTAGCAAGCGATGAACCAGGTTTAATTGTTGAATGTTTGAATGGATATCGATTAAAAGAAAAAATGCCTTCCAACTTAGGAGAGTTTAAAACGCCAATTGGTAAAGTTGAAACCATCAAAGAAGGAAGTGATATTAGCTTGGTTTCCTATGGCTCTACGCTTCGAATTGTTATGCAAGCTGCAAAAGAACTTCAAGAAGTGGGTATTGATGCAGAAGTAATAGATGTACAATCTTTACTGCCATTCGATTTGAATCATGATATTCTTAAAAGCATCACTAAAACCAATCGTTTATTGGTAGTTGATGAAGATGTTCCTGGTGGAGCATCTGCATATATATTACAAAAAATTATTGATGAGCAAAACGCTTACATACATTTAGATAGTAAACCACAATGCTTAAGTGCAAAAGCGCATAGACCTCCTTATGGAACAGACGGCGATTACTTCTCTAAACCGTCTCCAGAAGATGTATTTGAACAAGTATATGCCATAATGCATGAATTTAAGCCTAGTGAATATCCTAAGTTAATGTAATTTTATATAGTGTTTCCAGCTAAATCCAACCTAATTTTGAAGTCTCAACTTTATATAAAATTAAGTTGAAATATAATCTAGCTTTGTGATAAGGCAAATATGGAATACTATGGCTGCCTGACGCATTGTAGATAATAAGATCCGCATGCCCATTCATACGCTGAAAAATACTTCGCTTGAGTTTAACGGATTGTATTTTATGTAGTGCTACATATTCCGTTTTGGTATCGATAGACCCAGAACCTATTTTCAACAAATCATCATTCATGGCAACATAGCTTTTCTTGACAATTTTATAATTCAAAAAAGTGAAACCGAGCAATGCAATAAAGGCTAAGCCAAATCCAGCAATTGGGAAAATAAGAAAATAAGCAGCTACCCCAAACCCAATATAAAGCAATACTTGTCTCCAAAACAAAACAACCATAAATCTAAAACTCGTATTTTGTTGAACAAATTCTTGTTGAAAAGGCAAATCGAAAATCGCTTCAAAGAATTCCTCAAATTGAGAAAGACTGATGCCTACCAAACCTATTTTTTGCTTTTCGGCTATTTCTTTTGCTGAAGCTTGACTCACAAAAACATTATTGATTCCGAAGAAACGAAGAATTGGATTGTACTCAAAACTTACGACTTGTGTTTTTGTCTTTTTGATGACTTGATTGATGCGTTTAAATAAGCCATGACTAACTTCAAAATTATCTTTGATACGGATTACTTTTAAGTTGAAATATTTAATTACTTGCAAGGATACGGTAAGTAAAAAAGCTAATAAAACAAAAACGAAAGCAACTAAAGCTATAAAGCCAATGGTTTCTGGCAATCGATTTACCAAGTTCTCATCAAAATCAACATCAATAAACTGACTTAAAATGTCGTTAACGAAATTTCCAATACCACTCAAAAATAGAAATAGCAAGCCAAATCCTTTCAAATAATTAGAGCTCAAACCTACTTTTAGCAATTTACCAAAGGAAAGCTTCAATAAAGTGGAGGATTTCGAATTTTGGGTAGGTGAATCAATTGAATTGGAATCTTCTTGCAGGGCAGTTTCATCAACTTCAAACTTAGTAGAATTACTCACTTCTTTTACTTCCTCTAACAAAGCTTCTTTTAAGGATTGCGCTGTTGCTGAATCAAGGGCTTTAATTTTAACTTCGGAAGCACTCTCTCCTGCAGTTTCAACTTGAAAACCAACGACACCGAAAATTTGCTGCAGGACATTTTGTTGAATATTGATGTTTTGAATTCGATGAAAAGGGATTTCGACTTTACTTCTTTTAATTACTCCTTTTTGAACAATAAAAGCTTTTTGCTGAATTTGGAATTGGTACTTTAAGAAAGATAAGTAAGAATAAACAAATTGTAATATGACCAACAGGATTAGTCCTGCAATTAAATAGCCCAAATAATTAGTTCGGAAGTTTTCACTTAAAAAAGGAGCAAAAAAAGCATAGAAATACCTTTTGAATTGCTTAGCCAAATCAGAAAAGAAAATCAGGAATACTCCACTAAAGGACTGACGTTGTAAAACTGAAAAATCACTATTATTCATCCTCATTTTCAGTTACTTGCAAGACTTTTGCTTTCAGTTTTTCTGCCACTTCTAGATGTAAACCATCAATAACCAAATCTCCAGATGAAGCACCTGCAGTATATAATTTTAGGGAGTACAAACCAAGAATGCGGAGCACTGGGCCTTGTTTAATTTCAACGTGTTGAATTCGTTTAAAAGGAATTACGGTCTCCTTAAAAAAGAAAAAGCCTTTTTGAAAAATAATATCCAATTCACGGACTCCAAATTTTCTTTTGGGAAATCCTTTTATGATTTCAATAGCCCTGATAAGTAATATTAAAGTAAGAAAAGGGACGCTAATTTTGAAGACAAAAGAAGGTATGTTTTCTACAAAAAAATATAATCCAATAAGCATACTAGAAAAAAGCAAGAGCAAAATCGCAAAATTAAACCATAATAATAAAAGGTATTTTTTGGCGATTGGCTCTAGTTTTGCTTCCTTGAAATCAGGAAGTTCTTCAACTTGTATAGATAAATTTGAAAATTCCATATTAAGTATAATTCTATTTTGAGTTTTGTATTTTAACACGCTGTCCATTTACGTATTTCCCTACAAAAGCATCTTTAAATTCTATTTCATTGACCACTTTTAATAATTCTTCAGCTTCTTCCTCTGTTTCAAAAACACCTAAAGTATATAAATTAAAGTCATTGTATTTAGCATTTCTAACAACACTGTATTTATCTGAGCTAAGCTGTGTATTTACCTTCTTAAATGCACCCAACTGAACAGCATAAAATTCATTCAAATGCAAAGGATTGATGCTATCTTCTTCTGAAATATACCTCTTCAATAAAACTACGGAATCTTTATATCGTTTAAATGTTGATTTATTAACAACTATTTCATTAGAGCCAATATCTGTTTCATGGTCACTAAATAAATTTTTAAAACCAAAAATAACTCCAATGAGCACTAATGCAATACAAACTAAAAAACCAATTAAATAGGTTTTTTTTAATCTATTAGCTTCATCAACATCCATTTCTAAGCCTTTTTGTTTTGCTTCTGCATTAAAAAAAGCCATTTCGGCTTCGTACACCTTAGCATTTAATTTATTTAATTCTTTTTCTGATATTTCTGGCATAGGTATTTAATTGTAAATTTTAAAAAAAGTAAAACTAATACATTGAATCATGAAAAAATTGGGGCAATTCAATAAAAGTTACTTGTATTCAATGGATATCTTATTCTCTAAAGCTGTTTCCATATATGTTATGGAATCCATTTGATATTAGTAAAGTCAGGTTTGCGTTTTTCTAAAAATGCATTTCTACCTTCTTTGGCTTCTTCGGTCATATAGGCTAAACGCGTAGCTTCACCAGCAAAAACTTGTTGTCCAACCATGCCATCATCAGTAGCATTAAATGCAAATTTCAGCATTTTTATAGAGGTTGGAGATTTTGCTAATATTTCTGTAGCCCATTGAAACGCAGTTTCCTCAAGTTCATCATGTGGGATTGCGGCGTTGACCATTCCCATATCAAAAGCTTCTTGAGCGGAGTAATTTCTTCCTAAAAAGAAGATTTCTCTAGCTCGTTTTTGCCCTACCATTTTGGCTAAATAAGCCGAACCATAGCCGCCGTCAAAACTGGTTACATCTGCATCTGTTTGCTTAAAAATAGCATGCTCCTTACTCGCTAAAGTTAAATCGCAGACCGTATGTAGTGAATGTCCACCACCAACTGCCCAGCCTGGAACTACTGCAATAACCACTTTAGGCATGAATCTTATTAAACGTTGCACTTCTAAAATATTTAACCTCGGCATACCATCATCATCTACATAACCTTGGAATCCTCTTGCGTTTTGGTCACCACCGCTACAAAAGGAATGCACTCCATCTTTGGGTGATGGTCCTTCAGCTGAAAGTAAAACTACTCCAATATTAATGTCTTCCCTTGCATTTAAAAGTGCTTCAAAAAGCTCGCCAACTGTTTTAGGTCTAAATGCATTTCTTACTTCTGGTCTATTGAAAGCTATTCTGGCAACTCCTCCACATTTTTTAAATGTAATGTCTTGGTATTCTTTTACGGTTTTCCAGTTCATAATCTAAATCTATTATTTATCTTTAAGTAAATTTTCGGTATCATAACTTAATGTTTTCAAAATAAAACCCTCTTCATCTTCATCATAAATGCTGCATTGATTTATTGGTCCTACATATAAATGCAAAGAAATACTCCTTCCTTTTGCAATATTATGAAGTGAATGACAACCTAAATCATCATTCATATAAGACAAACCTTCTTTTTTCATTAAAAATTCATTTTCAAAAGAAACCTCATCACCTATGCGGAAACGTTTTTCATGCAACTTCCCTTGAGCTAAGAACACCCAGCATTCTTCTCCATCATGGTCATGTATATCAGTTTCTTGACCTTCTTCCCAACAAAGTAAAATCAACTCATAGGAATCAGTTCGGTCTATACAATTTCTAGTGTAAGAATCATCGCTCCAAGTAGCATATTCCATTACATCTTTTAAGGGTATATGCATGTTTTGTGCTATGCGTTTGTAATCTTTATGATTACATTTGGGTAAAACGGATAATAAATCTGAAAGTGAATTAATGGTTTGCAAAACAGTTTACTTTTTAAATTGATTATAAAATCAGGACTTAAGCCCACAAAATTATATATTTTCGTAAATATAAATTCATTACTAAAGCTATGCAAGAAGACTTAATCTTATTTCATAAAATTGCTGAAAAATTATTTCAAGAAGAAGAAACTCATCCTGTGGTTAAACCTACCCCAGCCGATGAAGTCTACGATGAACTGAATTTGCATTTGCATGAAGAAGGCATAAGTGAAGGTGAATTTTCAAAAATTCTTGAAAAAATTGTTTTAAATACCCCTAGAACTTCTTCAAAACTCTTCTTCAATCAACTCTTTGGTGGGAGAAATACCAAAGCCACTTTAGGTGAATTACTTGCCGTTTTATTAAACACTAGTATGTACACCTATAAAGTTGGAGGGCCACAAGTGGGCATTGAAAAAACCATTATTAAAGAAGTTTGTAAGTTAATAAACTATCCTTTAGACACTTCTGGAGGAACATTTGCTGCTGGTGGTTCGTTAACTAATTTAATGGCTTTGTTAATGGCAAGAGATGTAAAAGACCAACATATAAAAGCCGAAGGGGTAAGCAAAAAAATGACTTTATACACTTCTGCTGAATCACATTATTCTACTCAAAAAAATGCAAGCTTTGCCGGGATTGGCACTAAACAAATTAGACATATTGAAACTGATTCATTTGGAAAGATAATTCCAGCCGCTTTTGAAGCACAAGTGAAGCAAGATATTGCAGATGGCTATACACCATTTTTTGTAAACATCACAGCAGGTACAACCGTGCTTGGCGCTTTTGATGATATTGAAGAATTAGACCAAATTGCCAAAAAATATAAAATTTGGAGCCATGTAGATGGTGCTTATTGCGGTGCTGTTTTATTTAGTAAGAAATATAAAGACTTAATTAAAGGGGTTGAACATGTAGATTCATTTAGCTTCAATGCGCATAAAATGTTGAACACGCCTTTGAGTAGTTCCATAATCGTTACAAAAAATAGGTATAATTTACATCATTCATTTGCTTGTGACGCCAACTACTTATACCAGACCGATGGGGACGATTTTAACTTAGGTAAAACTTCATTACAATGTGGTAGAAGAAACGATGCCTTAAAATTTTGGTGTCTTTGGAAATCAATTGGAACCAAAGGCTTAGGCAAAATGGTTGAGCAACAGTTTTTCTTAGCTGAAACAGCTAGAAACTACATAAGAGAAAATGATGATTATACGCTGTATAGTTATGATGATTCAATTTCCATCTGCTTTAATTATAAAGATTTAGACGCTAAGGTCTTGTGTAATTTGCTTTATGAAGAAGCTAAACTAATGGTGGGTTATGGGCACTTTGATGGAGTTGATTTCATAAGGTTAGTAACCATCAACAGCAATAATACCAAAAAGGAAATTCGGAATTTCTTTGAAGTTTTAGAAAAGTTTGCAGTTCAATTAGAGGCGGAAGAAGTTTAATCAATCCATTTGATATTGCACCCCATGCTTGGTTTCTGAATTTTTGGAGGAGATTGATTGTTCCTGATAGCATCTAATGCTTCCCGAATACTTCTGCCTGAAACTGGAATTCCATTTTTGGGTCTAGAATCGTCTAATTGTCCACGATAAAACAATTCATCTGCATTATCAAAAACATAAAAATCTGGTGTACACGCTGCTTGGTATGCCTTGGCAGCTTCTTGTTTTTCATCATATAAATAAGGAAATGAATAATTTAATTTCCTAGCATTTTCAAACATTTTATCTGGATGATCTTCTGGATAACGAGTTACATCATTACTTGAAATAGCAGCAAAACCAAATTCTAAAATCCGGTAGTCATTCACTAAGCGTACAATTTCTTGATTTACATGTTTCACGTAAGGGCAGTGATTACAGATAAACATAATTACAGTTCCATTTTTACCACGAATCTCAGGAAAAGAAAGTAATTCTCTGCTAATGGTATCTTTGAGCTGAAAATCTGGAGCCTTAGTTCCTAAAGCTAACATATTTGAAGGAGTTAGAGACATACTTAATTTTTAATGCTAATTTACACTAATAATAAAACAGTATACCTACTATTTTAAGCAAATTTATCAGCTGCAAAATCCAAACAATATTGTTTGATCATATTGCGAACTTTTCTAAATTCTTCAAATACTTCATCTCTACTTCCTGTTGCCTTGGCTGGATCAGGAAAATTAAAATGCAAGCGTTCGCCTTTTCCACTAAATAAAGGACATTTTTCTTTGGCATGGTCACAAACCGTAATGATGTAATCAAATTCGATGGCTTGGTATTCATCTAAGTGATTGGACGTATGATTCGACAAATCGATATCTTCTTCCTTCATTACTTGAATGGCTTTTAGATTTACTCCGTGTGTTTCAACTCCAGCGCTGTAAACTTCAGCTAAATCAGCTAAAAAGGTTTTTAGGAAACCATGAGCTATTTGGCTTCTACAGCTGTTTCCTGTACATAAAATTAAGATTTTTTTCATTTTAAATATTTTTTAATACCGCCATTTATTGGCGATAGCTACTAATGATAACATTATAGGTACTTCAATTAAAACTCCTACTACGGTGGCTAATGATGCACCTGAGTTTAATCCGAATAAAGAAATGGCAACGGCCACAGCTAATTCGAAAAAATTACTGGCTCCAATCATGGCGGAAGGTGCACAAACATTGTGTTTCAACTTGATGTATCGACCTATAAACCAAGTGACAAAAAAGATAAAATAGGTTTGAATAGTGAGCGGCACTGCTATGAGTAAAATATGAAACGGATTATTCAATATTTTATCTCCTTGAAAAGCAAACAACAAAACTAAAGTGGTAATTAATGCTACCATAGAGACAGGTTTCAACTTAGCTATAAACACCTGGGTAAACCATTCTTTTCCTTTGGATTTGATGAGTAAAGTACTTGACAAATAACCCGCCACTAAAGGAATAACCACAAATATTAATACCGAATATAATAAGGTGTCGTACGGAATTTCAATATTGCTTACCCCCAACAAAAAACGAACAATGGGAATGAATAATACCAGCAAAATTAAATCGTTTAACGAAACTTGTACCAAGGTATAATTGGCGTCGCCTTTAGTTAAATAAGACCAAACGAATACCATGGCAGTGCAAGGAGCAGCACCTAAAATAATAGCTCCAGCAATATATTGTTCGGCTTCTTCTGGATTGAGATAGGCGTGAAAAATCTGGTCGAAAAACAACCAAGCAAAAAAAGCCATGGTAAAGGGTTTCACCAACCAATTGATCACAATGGTTAAGCCTAAGCCTTTAGAGTTTTGCTTCAAATTCTTAAGCGAAGAAAAGTCGATTTGTACCATCATGGGGTAAATCATCATCCAAACCAAAATAGCGACGGGAAGATTTACTTTGGCTACTTCCAATTCACTTAAAAATTGAATGGAATCACCGGCAACACTTCCTAGAGCAATTCCAGCGATAATTCCTAAAGCAACCCAAATACTTAAATACTTTTCGAACCTACCCATTTTAGCAACATCCAGAATTTGGAGAACAGGCTTGCGTTTTAGCTTGTAGCTCAGAAAGCTTCATTTTAGGTTTCTTTTTAGGCATTTCATTTTGAGGAATACCACAACTGTCTTTCGCTAAACAATCTGTTAAGGTAGTTTGTAAAATGAATTTTCCATCAGCAAAGTCCAAATGATATTTCCCAATGGTATTCCCTTGGTATTCTACCTCGACTTCTAAATCTTCACTGATGCCCAATTTTTCTTCAGAAAGTAGAATGATGTTTTTTAATTTACTTGGTTCTAAGCGGTGGTCTACATCTTCAGCTGTCCATAATTGAAAATTAACTGCTTTTTCATTTCGAATCGTTCCACCGCAATCGATAAAATTACGTTTTACCAATCCTACTTCGGTAACATGAAAGTGCTCAGGAACGCTTTCGCCATCAGGCAAATTAAAAATAAGTGAGTCTAATTCTGCCAAATGTTGTTTTACTTCTTTTAGTTTCATACTATTATATTTAGCAACACATTGATTTCAATGCCGCTTCTTGATTAATAAAATTCCCTATTGTTTTTTTGAATTCATTCCACATTTCAAGGTCTAAACAATAACAAGTAGATGGCCCTTGAACTGTACCTTGAATTAAACCTACTTTTTTTAAAGCCAACAAATGCTGACTTACAGTAGATTGTGCTAATCCTAAATCTTGAACAAAATCGCCACAGACACAGGTTTCAGTTTGAAGCAATCGATTGATAATAGTTATTCTCGCAGGATGCGCAACGGCTTTAGCTAAATTGGCAATTGCATTAACTTCATCTGAAAAAAGAATTGTTTTGGTAATGCCCATTTTTTAATTTTCTACAAATATATAAACTTTAATCGTAATATTACGATTAAAGTTTATAAAAAAAAGCTTGAAATAAATTCAAGCTTTTCCTAAATAACAATCATAAAAAACAAACAAGCACTTACTCTATAACTTAAATGTTAAGCTCAACATTAGGTTATTTATTGTATTTTCAACAAATGCTCTTTCTTGTAATCCAGTTTGTACGAAATTATCATTTCGTTCTAAATAAGTTCTTCTGTAGGCTAAATCCAAGGTAGTGTCTCCAAAATTATATCCTAGACCTAAAGAAAATCCGTTGGTATCCCCTATAATAAAACCTTCCGAATATGGACTTTCAGCGTAGTGATATCCGCCTCTAAAACTGGTTTTCCCAAACCTATACTCCCCTCCAAAATTCAAATTGTTAGTAGCTTGAAACACGTTTTCTATTTGGACATTCAAATCTTGGAAGCCAGCAGAGGTAAACTCTTGATTTGTAAAATCTTGATAAGAGTAATCCATACTCAATAATCCATTGTTACCAAAAATGTAAGCAAAACTCAAAGTTGCTTTTCCTGGAGAGCGAAAGTTGTAAGCAGGAAAAAGTACAATAACATCTGGGAATGCACTCACAAATTCGTTATCACTTTCTGAAAAAGTCTCAAGTCCCTGTGAAATTTCATCTTCAATTCTAAACCAAGTAGGAGTTTGATAAGCAACTCCTAACCTAATTTGTTCTAAGGGTTTGTAAATGGCTCCAAATTGTAATGAAAATCCAGACCCACGCGTGCGTAAATCATTTTCATAATATACTTCTCTTATATCACCTGGACCACTGTTATTTTCTATATAAGATGAAAATCGATCGTAGTTCACAAAATGGAAATTCACATTCATTCCTAAGTATAATTTTTCGTAGAGTTGGGTACCTAGATTAAACGCTAGCTGCCCATTTAATCCAGATTCTCTTGTAATCATGTCGTTGGTATAAGAAGCTGAATTTACATTTGAAATGTAAGAAGTACTACTTTGACTAGCTGGGTCAATTAAGAAGGTTTCATAAGCTAAATAAGCGTCTTGAGCTGAAAATCCAAAATCTTGACCTAGATTTCTATACAAACTAGAAAAATCTTGGTTATTAGGAATAAAGTTATTTACATCAATACCTTCAGCCCTATTTACGAAATAATCACCTATTGTACTTTCGGTTTCACCAAAAGCAGAAAAACGTGCATCATGATTAAATGTTCGGTCATAATTGATGCCAAAGGTCAATTTATTAACGGGAGATGCTTCATTAGTATTCTTAAAGACAAACACTATTCCTGCCTGAGGCAAATCAAAATTTCTTCTTCGTGTCTCAGCATTTTGTTCAGACAAAGTTCCAAATCTAGTACTTACATTATTAAAATTTTGATCTATAGAAACAGCAGCATAGTTAGTTAAAAAGACTGCTGAACCTGCAGGGTTAATTTTTAGTGAAGATAAATCACCGCCTAAAGCTCCAAAAGCACCGCTCATTCCAACAAACCTTGCGGTACCTGTTAGTTCTTGACGAGAGAATCGGTAAGCATCATTTAAATCTTGAGCCGCCGCACCTAAAGATGCAGCACTCAAGATACTAATTATCATTATTTTTACGCTTTTCATAATATCAATTTATAAGAAAGGATTATTTATCTTCTTCTGCTACTAGAGCGTGAACTACCTCCACTACTTCTTGAACTGCCTCTAGAACTAGATCCTGAAGAAGAACGAACACTTGAAGAACTTGATCTTGAAGGAGTTTGAATAGCTGAAGATCTTGATCTTGAACTAGAAGAACGAGCATTGATTGAACGGGAATTCGTAGAACGTGCATTTACTCTATTTGTATTTGCTCTACTATTGGAATAAGACCTAGAATTAGTTCTAGCATTTACACCATTGGTATTTCTAACTCTTCGTACATTGCTAATATTACGAGCTGTTGCTCCTCTTGTACTTCTTACTGCTGACCTTGAACTAGAATTTCTAGCTGAGTTACGTGTAGATCTAACATTTCTAGAATCAGAGTTTCCTCTAACATTAGCACTACTCCTTGCACTTATTCCTCTTACGTTTCTACTACTTCTTACATTATTACTACTTCGTATATCAGAAGAATTTCTATTGCTACGTACACCATCGCTTGCAGATGCGCTCCTATTGTTGTTAAAACCAGAATTTCTATTTCCTCTATTATAGGCATAATAGTTATTATTGAATCCACCATAGCCCCAAGGTTGGTTATAGAAACCTCCACCCCAGCCAGGACCATAAAAGCCGCCCCAACCTTGGCCGTAAAATCCTCCGCCCCAACCGAAGCCGCCACCCCAGCCTGGACCGTACATTCCACCGCCCCAACCGAAGCCACCGCCCCAGCCAAAACCTCTGCCCCAACCGAAGCCGCCACCCCATCTTGGACCATACATTCCGCCCCAGCCCCAGCCTGGGAAGAATGGATCATAGAATCCAGCACCCCAACCGGCACCCCAGCCACCTCCGCCGTAGAAGTTTACACTTACACTAGAAGGATTTGCACCCCAACCAGCATTGGCTTGAGGTTCGTTTACATAAGTAACGTAATTTGGGTCATTGGTGTTATCTTGGTAATAATAATCAACTTCTTCTTGATTTTTTTTGTTAGAAGAGTAATTATCTACATCCGTTACAACATCATCAGAGGTTATATTCCTTGCTTGGTCTATTTGCTCACCTTGCTTTTGAAAATAGCTGGCATAATCTGTATTTGTTGTACTTGCGTCTTCAGCTATTTGGTTATTAGCAGCCTGTGCATTTTGTTCATTAGCAGATTTTTGATTCGGTATGCCCGCTCGAGATTCATTAGCTGAATAGCTAGTTCCACTGTAAATACCATCGCTTGGTGTACTTACATTCTGAAAAGAACTGCAAGAAGACATAAAAACCACTGCCAATACACTCCATCCGAGTGTTTTCATTTGAAATTTAAGATTGTTGACTTTCATAACTTGTGGTTTTAAATGTTTAACTTATTACAAATTTACTTAGTTTTGCTTCCAAAACCTAAGCATTAGTATATAAACAATATCTATGCCAAAAACATATAACACGCAAAATGAGTAAAAGCTTAACAAAACGTTCCGAAGATTATTCTAAGTGGTACAACGAGTTGGTTGTTAAAGCGGATTTAGCTGAAAATTCAGCTGTTCGTGGTTCCATGATTATCAAACCTTATGGTTATGCCATTTGGGAAAAAATCCAAGCACAACTGGATAAAAGATTTAAAGAAACAGGTCATGAAAATGCTTATTTCCCCCTTTTTGTTCCTAAAAGTTTATTTGAAGCAGAAGAAAAAAACGCAGAAGGTTTTGCAAAAGAATGTGCTGTTGTTACCCACTATAGATTAAAAACAAACCCTGAAGACCCTAGCAAATTAATTGTTGATCCAGAAGCAAAACTAGAAGAAGAGCTTATCGTTAGACCTACTTCAGAAGCTATTATTTGGAGTACTTATAAAAACTGGATTCAATCATATCGAGATTTACCGATATTAATAAATCAGTGGGCAAACGTAGTACGATGGGAAATGCGTACTCGCTTATTTTTACGTACTTCAGAATTTCTTTGGCAAGAAGGGCATACAGCCCACGCAACCCGTCAGGAAGCTATTGAGGAAACAGTACAGATGAATAATATCTATGCTGAATTTGCAGAAGAATTTATGGCCATTCCAGTAATCAAAGGAAGAAAATCTGAAAGCGAAACCTTTGCTGGAGCGTTAGAAACTTACTGCATCGAAGCATTAATGCAAGACGGAAAAGCGCTTCAGGCGGGCACTTCTCACTTTTTAGGACAAAACTTCGCCAAAGCCTTCGATGTTAAATTCACTAATAAAGAAGGAAAACAAGAATTAGTTTGGGCAACTAGTTGGGGCGTTTCTACAAGATTAATGGGAGCTTTAATCATGACTCATAGCGATGACAAAGGCTTGGTTTTACCTCCTAAATTAGCTCCACAACAAGTAGTAATTGTTCCAATTTATAGAAATGATGAACAATTTGAAGCCGTTAGTGAAGTTGCTAAAAAAATTAAAAAGAGCCTTCAAGAAGTTGGGGTAAGTGTGAAATTTGACAATAGAGACACGCATAAACCTGGTTGGAAATTTGCTCAGTATGAATTACAAGGTGTACCGCTACGCATAGCCATTGGACCTAAAGACATAGAAAAAGGTACAGTTGAGTTAGCAAGAAGAGATACGCTTACAAAAGAATTTGTTTTTCAAGAAGAGTTGGTTGATAAAATACAAGGTTTACTTGTTGAAATTCAAGATGCACTATTTTATAAGGCTAAAGCTTTTAGAGATAATCACATTACAGAAGTAGAAACCTTTGAAGAATTTAAAAGCATTTTGAAAGAAAAAGGTGGATTTATTTCTGCACATTGGGATGGAACTGCTGCCACAGAGCAAAAAATCAAAGAATTAACAAAAGCTACCATTCGTTGTATCCCAGATAATATCGATAAAAAGATTGGAAAGTGCGTCTTAACAGGAGCTGTTTCTGAACAAAGAGTTTTATTTGCCAAAGCATATTAATTTTTTTGAAGAAAGTCTTTGTAAATACTAAAAAAGCATTATTTTTGCAACCGCAAATTAATGGTCCGTTCGTCTAGTGGTTAGGACGCCAGGTTTTCATCCTGGTAACAGGGGTTCGATTCCCCTACGGACTACAATAATAATAAAAACAAAAACTGGTCCGTTCGTCTAGTGGTTAGGACGCCAGGTTTTCATCCTGGTAACAGGGGTTCGATTCCCCTACGGACTACTTTAAATCAAATAAAAAAATGGCAAATCACAAGTCAGCATTAAAAAGAATTAGAAGCAACGAATCTAAGCGACTACGTAATCGTTATCAACACAAAACAACTCGTAATGCTATCAAGAAGTTGAAAATGGCAGAAACTCAAGAAGAGGCGACTAAGCAACTTCCAATAGTTATTTCAATGATTGATAAATTAGCGAAAAAGAATATCATTCATGATAACAAAGCTGGAAACTTAAAGTCACAGTTGACAAAGCACGTAGCAGCTCTGTAAATTTTCTGTTATAAAACATTTTTAGCTCCAATTATGGGGCTATTTTTGTAGATATAAATAAGCGATTATAACTCAAATGTAAAATTTTGATTTAATAATATAAGGGGTCAGATTTAACATAAGCTTTTTTAAAAGGTAAACATTGCTATATTTTATTTCTGATTTAACATGTTTGTTATAAATTTGCTACGTAAAGCCCAGGTGCTGGAATTGGTAGACAGGCATGGTTGAGGGCCATGTGTCCGTTAGGGCGTGCGGGTTCGAGTCCCGCTCTGGGCACTTTTTATTTTTAACTTATGATATTTTATGTACTAAATCACTAGTGGGCGATAAAACTATTATTGTTTAGGGTTTGCTGAAAAACACAAATTAATTGATTTATAAATGTTTGTGAATATTTTTTTAAGTGCAAGCTTTTATGAAGAAAAAGTAAGATTGATTTGCACTTGATTTCACAACTATAACGCTGAGGTTTGTTAGCCAGAAATAAATCAACATCGTCGTTACAGCAAAGAGGCTGTACTATAGTACTATCCTCCTTGCTGTGCCTAGAATTTAATTCACTTCTGTTTTTTCAGCAGACCCTATTTAGTCTGAATCCCTTTATTCATCAAATGTAACGATGTTTATTATGACCTGACGAATTGAAACTGTAAAAGTATCATTTCCATTAAAAAAATGAATAAAGGAAAATTTATATTCTCCCAACTAGCATAACTTCTTTCACGTCGCAATTTTGACAGGATAGTGAACAAGTATATTGAAACTAATTTGTCAAAGGATTAAGTTGCTGGAATCAAATGCTAATTATGATTTTTGGTCAGTTTACCTCATGAGAAAGTATGCGAGATTTAATGTCTAGTTTAGAGCCGCAACGGTCAAAATTTTATCATCTCTATTTTGGTAACACCTTTTCAAGCAGAAATTTAGGTAATGTGAACGACAAGAGAGAATGTAGAATTTTTTAAGAATTTGCTTATGTTTTAATTGAAAGGACTAGAAAAACTTGTTACAATAATGACCTTAAAATTAAGGTTGTTGGTAACGTCTATGCATTAGACTCAAGTACTGTAGATTTATGCATGAACATTTTTTAGTGAGCAAAATTTAGAAGCACAAAAAGCGGCATAAAACTCCATACTTTATTCGATGTTAAGTCATCAATTCCTTTTAAAACAAAAAGCCAAAAGTATTATAGCTTCAATCGAAGATATAGGCAGGTATGACGGTTGTCAAAGCCAGGCGAACGTGACGTATCTATCGAGGTTGCTGATATACTTGCTAAGTTTTTCGGGATTACAATTGACGAGTTTGTACGTATGAAAAACAAAATACCTAATGTAGTTACCATTGTAGATAAGTCTGTTTTTGAACGCATCAACCTAATACAACAGCTTGAGGAAGAAGATAAAAATGCACTATTTCGTATTATCGACAGTATGCTGACAAAATCCAAGCTTAAAGAGTTCTTTGATAAAAATATGGCTTCACTTTAATCCATAAAAAAACCACAAACATTTTACTGTCTGTGGCTTCTCGTTTTTTTGACTACTCATACTCGGCACTCGTTGCAAACGAGCGCTAGCGGGGTGTTTAATATTATCCTAAGAAACCAGTATCATCTATTTCTAGAACCGTATTATCCTCTTGCAAATTTCTTGCACTTGAATACTTCCAATCTACAACATTGGTCACAAAACCACTTTCTATTGGATTATTATGAATGTAGTCTATTTTTTGTGTGATTACTTTCTCGCTCCATAATTCGATAGGCTTATTATGGTGTTGCCAAAATTGATATTTTGTAATATTCCCTTGTTTTTTACCTGCTCGTTCAAACATCCATAACAACCATTCTTTTCTGCTTTCTTGAGGGTTATTTTCTATAGCTTCTAATATTTTTTTTGAAGTATGCTTTTTAAAATCCCTCAGTAATTCCATAGGTTTTTCGCTGCTTGACCTGAATATTAGATGTACGTGACTTGGCATAAAACAATAACAGTACAACTCTAATCCTTTTTCCTGTCTACAGTGTCTTACGCTATCTGCTAATACATCAAAATAAACCTGTCTTGTAAACACGTCTATCCAATTTACTGTTGCAAAGCTTACAAAGTATAAGCCTTGCTTGTTATGGAATTTGTACTTTCTACTCATAGCACTAAAATACAAAAAAATCAATTTAAGAATTTAATTTCTGTTCTTATCTTTGACGGCACTCTTTGCAAACGAGCGCTAGCGTGGGAGCTATCTACCTTGTAATCTTTCTATCTTTTTGAAAGTCTTGCCATCAAAATAGAATTGCTTTTTAGATTCAAAGCTATCGATTGCTCTTATGAATCTGTATTGACTAAGGTTTTTATTCGCTATTGACTCTAAGCTAATCTCTATTTTTGGTCCTAAGCCACCGAACATTAATCCATAAATTTTTGTTTTAAAAGATATATCAAATAACTCACAATCATAAATGCCTCTGCTAGGTAAACATTTATTATGTAAACCTATTACCTTAAAATCATTTACAATTTCATCGTTGTCATCAATTTTATAAATGTTTTCTCCACTTTTGAGTTCTAAGATAAGAGTTGGGTTTGTTATTAATTTCCTACTTTCGATACCTCTAAATCCTATAAAAAACAAAGACAAAGTTGGATTTTTATCTTTGAATTTTTGAAAAGATAATTTATCGATTGAGATTATGCCATGCGTATCATCTACGCCCGCAGTATCTGAATATTCAGGATAACCAATATCAAGATTATTATACTTATACAGGGAGTCAGTTTTTAGAAAAAGAGTTGATTTATTTGTATAAAATTTTCCCTTGCCTATTTTATCACTATAGTAATAGGTAAAGGATGCGTTTTTTTTATCAAAGACATAGTACTCGTTATAGATATTTTCAACATTAACATATCTGCCATTTAAACTCCTTAAGTTTGGAGCACAACTTGCTAAGAATAAATATATTGATACTAATAACAAAAACTGTTGAATTAATTTATTTTCTTTCATCATCTTGAAAGTCTAGGATCAGTTATTATTTCATTTGCAATTTCTAAAGACCCCCATTTACTTTTTAAGCGTGCATGATAAATAGTAAATAAAAAAGGATTTTTAATTTTATTCCGATTTAGTTTATCTACAACAAACCTCATAGAATGCTGAGGAACTAGACTATTATTTATTTTATACTTATGCCAATTAGTTTTATTGCTAATACTACCATTGGTTGTAATAAAGTCATTACTTTTTCCTTCATAGCCCCATTGCGATAAATAAGCATGAGCCTCATGGAAAAATTTCATATATTGGCTGCTAGGTTTCATTTTGCCTTCATCATTGAATTCCAATTCTCTTCCTTTAGATCTTTCAATTGCTATATGAGTTATCTCGTGAATGTGTAATCCTGTCGAAGAACCTTCAATAAGTACATTTTCCTCATCGAAAGATTTTACCATAGATACATCAGGATTACCTGTAGTAAGACTGTAAGTATACCTCTGATCATCACCAAGTAATTCAATTTCCTCAGAAGTTTTATCAAGTTCTTGGACTCGGTTGTTGTTAGTATTAATTTGGGATGCTAGTTCTTCCCGCTGAGCATCATCCTTAGAATCTACAAACTGCAATACTAAACTAATCATGTTAGTAGTTAATGCCAAGCGTTCACTACTTATTTCTGATTTAACTCCTTCAATACCACTATTTTCAGCCCACTTCATGCCATCAGGGTCAATAAAAAAAATCGGATTATTAATTGCATAATTATATGGTGAAAATTCATAGTTGTCCGAATCATCAGCTAACGGATCCAAGTTCATCCACCTTTCTATAGTAGGATCATAATTTCTCCAACCAAAATCCAGCCACTCCAAACCGAGTTCGTCATTTTCTTCTTTCCCTCCAAAACCATACTTATGGTCAGTTCCATTTATCACATTATTATACCCTTTATGTTTAAGTCCAAAAGGATAATAATTTTTCTCTTCAATAATTTCAAGTGTTCCGTTGTTGTCTTTGTAGGAAAGTCTAACATTCCCTAAGTGGTCTTTATATTGATATACATAATCAAAATTACTGCCATTGGGTTCAATATAGCCTTCTGGGTGGGGGAAGAATTTGAGCTCTGGGTTGGCTGTACCTGAATGTTCGTAGATAAAGCTGCCGTCATATTGGGTAAAGCTTTGGTTAGTTTGGTTTTCTTGTTGTACTACTTTTTCTAGTTTTATGCCTGTTGCATCATAAGTGTATTCAATAAATTTTCCTGTTGGGCTATTTGGGTCAGCTTCAAACTCTACTTTAGTCGGTAGGTTTAAATGATTGTAGTCTATATTGAATATTTCTTTGTTCAAGTCTTTGGTCATGTTGCTGTTTACATCAGTTTATCCAATTTACTGTAGATAAACTTACAAAATATAAACCTAGCTTTTTATACGAATTTGTACTTTCTATTGATAGCTCTAAAATATAAAATTAATACTGTGTTTATCGAAGTAAACTATATTTTTATTGAATAACTTTGTGTGCTTTTCTTTGACGGCACTCGTTGCAAACGAGCGCTAGCGAGGGTTAGCATTAAAACACCTATATATGAAAATTCTTAATCGATTTCTCTTACTTTCATCAATTGTAATTTTAAATTCATGTGGAACTAAAGCCATTCCAAATAATGCAGTGTATTTAGAGGAAAATCAATTGAATTTAATAAATGGATATTATGAATTAATTTCATACGAGTCTTACTATAGTCAGGATTACAAAGACTTAAGCGAAACTTTTCATTTCCCAGTTCCAAGATTAGTAACTTATATTGAATTAGAGTTTATTAGCAAAAAAGAATTGAAAATAAGTTATGAAATAGATGGTATATCTGAACAAAAAATCGTGAAAGGAAAACATAAGCATGGAGGTTTTTATCTTGAAAAAAATTGGGGTGCTCTAGGAATCCCCCCTTTTATTTGGCTTCAATGGAATAGAGGCAAGCGCATTTTTATGGGTAATGATGATAATTTGATTTTAGATGAATTTGATGATAGCAGTGCGCTGCTCTTTGGATTTCAAAGCAGAACTAATAAAAGACAAACTTATCTTTATGATAGGTTATATTCACAAATCTACACAGGACAGACGCAACAGATGTAAAACTAAAAAAATCTTATTTTTCTCAAGTTATTTTAGTTCAGGTGCTAAATCATCTAATGCAGAAACTGTAAAATCAATATCCTCATAACTCAATGCATTATTTAAAAAATAACTCTCAAAAGCACTTGGCGGAAGATATATTCCTCGCTTTAACATTCCATGAAAATATTTTTTAAACGTATCATTATTTGCTTTTGCTGCGCTTTGAAAGTCGAATACTGGATTTTCATGAAAATGAACTGAAAGCATTGACCCCAATCGATTGATAGTGTGATTTATCTGATGTTTTTGCAAAACTCTGGATAAACCCTTATGTAGATAGGATGTTTTTTTATCCAATTCGTCAAAAATCTGTGGCTGATTATTTAATTCCTCTAACATTGCTAAGCCTGCTGCCATAGCAAGAGGATTTCCACTTAGCGTACCTGCCTGATAAACGGGACCTTCCGGTGCTAAATATGACATGATTTCATTCTTTGCAGCAAAAGCGCCAACAGGTAAACCTCCTCCTATTACTTTTCCAAAAGTAACAATATCAGCCTTGACCCCTAAACGCTCTTGAACACCGCCTTTTGCAAGCCTAAACCCAGTCATTACTTCATCAAAAACCAATAAGATTTTATGGGTATCGCATAGACTTCGTAATCCTTCTAAAAATCCTTGCTCAGGAACAATACACCCCATATTTCCCGGAACAGGTTCTATAATAATACAAGCAATACCATCCCTATTCGCTTCAATAATTTCTTGAACTTGGGCTAAATTATTATAATTAGCTAGTAAAGTATCTTTTGCTGTTCCCTTTGTTACTCCAGGGCTATTTGGAGCACCAAAAGTAACTGCTCCACTACCAGCTTGAATTAAAAACGAATCTGAATGACCATGATAACAGCCAGCAAATTTAATTATTTTATCTTTTCCTGTGTATCCTCTAGCTAATCTTACAGCGCTCATACAAGCTTCTGTACCAGAATTTACAAATCGTATTTTATCAATATTTGGCACCATTTCAACTGCAAGTCTAGCAATTTTAGTTTCTAATTCAGTAGGAATCCCAAATGACGTGCCTTCTTTGGCTTTTTCTGTAACAGCGTCGATTACTGGCTGATGAGCGTGACCTAAAATCATAGGTCCCCAAGAAGAAATATAATCAACAAATCGGTTCCCGTCTTCATCGTACAAATACGCTCCTTTAGCCTTTTTCACAAAAATAGGGTCTCCTCCAACTGCAGTAAATGCTCTAACCGGTGAATTTACGCCTCCTGGAATGTATTTTTTAGCTTCATTGAATAGTTCGCTACTTCTTTTATATATCATTTTATTTATCTATAGTTTTCAAATTTATTTTTTGACCTATCCTAATTACATCATTTCTTAATTGATTAAATTGCTTAAGCTCATCTACCGTTAAATTGTATTTTGATGCAATTTTATATAAAGTATCTCCCGCTTTTACAGTATATACAGCAAGTGTATAATCTATCTTATTTTTAGGTTCAGGGAAATTAGGTGGTGGAACACCATTAGTTACTTCGGAATCTAATTCATGTAAAAAATATCTTTCAATTAAACTAATTAACTTATCTGGATATTTTCTATCGGTTGCATAGCCTGCTCTTCTCAAACCATTTGCCCAAGATTTATAATCTGTTACATCATAATCAAAAAGAAAAGCGTAACGTGGCCTTTCATACAAAAACAACGAATGGTCTCTGAAAGAGTATTTTGGATCTTTATATTTTCGAAAACACTCCTGCAATTCATCATCATCATGGTATACTTTTTCTCCTTTCCAACCATTGCACTTAATGCCAAAATGATTATTAGAACGCAGAGTTAAATTCCCATTTCCAGAACCAGATTCTAAAATTCCTTGTGCAATAGTTATGCTTGCAGGAATTCCATATAACCTCATTTCCTCTTGTGCAATATCAGAATAATGCCAAATATATGCTTCAACAGGATTATTAAATACTGGTTTAATGTTTTTGTCTATTGTTGAATTATCTTCAGGTAAACTTTTTTCAATAGATGAAACTTCTGTGTTATTATTGACTTTTCTTGGTGATGTTTGAGAAGATTTGGTGGAATTTCGGTTTGCAGTTTTACGTTTTGTTCCACAAGACATTAACAAAATTGCACACAATAATGCTACAAATAAAGATCTATAAGATATGAATGATTTAGTGTTTTTCAATTGAATTTGATAGTTTCTAATTGTTTGCTTCTTAATTTAAAATTCATACTTTCTACTCCTTGAAGGCCACCTGTATGAATTGCTAAAATACGAGTATTTTCTGAAAAATAGCCTGATTTTATAAGTTGAAACAAACCAAAAACCATTTTCCCTGTATAAATAGGATCCAATGGAATATGGTGCAATTCATAAAACGAATTTATAAAAGCAATCAAATTATCTGAGACTTTTGCGTAACCACCAAAATGAAAATCAGAATTTAATTTCCAATTGGTTTTATTTGTCCATGTTTTAATTTCTTTAGTCAAAAAATCTCCTTTTAAAGCAGAAAATGCTACTACTTGTTGATGTCGTTTTGTAGACTCAATTAATCCAGCTGCAGTACCACCTGTTCCAGCTGAGCAACAAACTATATCAAATTTTGAATCTTCTTCATTTAGTATTTCTGAACATCCTTTAATTGCTTGGAAATTTGTTCCCCCTTCTGGAATTACAAAAGCGTCTCCGAATTTAGACTTATATATCTCTAATTGTTCTACTGTCTCTTTATTGCGGTAATTTTCTCTACTTTCAAAATGAAATTGCATTCCATTGTTGTTGGCATGAGCTAAAGTGGCATTATGTTTAAACAATTCAGGTAACTGATTAACTAACTCATCTCCACGAATGACACCGATACTTTCCAAACCAACTAAATGGGCAGCTTCAGCAACAGCAGAAATATGGTTCGAATATGCGCCACCAAAGGTCAATAGCTTTGTTTTTCCTTCCTTTTTAGCAGTGGTAAGATTATACTTTAGTTTTCTAAATTTATTCCCAGAAATGATAGGGTGTATTTCATCTTCACGTTTAATCCATAATTCAACATTAGAAATGGCATCTTTATATAATAATTGATTTCTACTTATCCAATCCTTCTCAAAAAAAGTGTTCATATAAATAACTAAAAAACAGAAAGCTTTAAAATCGAAAAAAATATTTCTTCAATTATATGCGATGCATTTTATTAAAAACTTAAAGAACAAATATAAGGAAACTACTTCTCTTGAAAATTGATATAACAAAAAAAGGGAAAGCTTGTTTAAGCTTTCCCTTGATTATTATCTATAAAATTAGATTAAGTTGTTTTATTCCTTAATAAATTTCTGAGTGCTTTTGTACTCATCATTACTTAACTCTAGAAGATAAACTCCAACGTTTAAATCTCCAACAGGTAAGTTTAATGATGGATTAGAACTATCAAACTTCCAATTTTTGATCAATTGACCGTTGATAGAAAATAATTTCACATCCCAATCTGCAGTAGTTGAAACATTTGCAGGTAATATTACGTTCACTTCGCTTACGGCTGGATTAGGGTATAAAGTAAATTTAGCATTGCTAAAATCATCACTACTTAATGAAACTTGACCAAAAATCAATTCAAAACGGTAAGGATTGACACTTGCAGGAATAGACTCATCAATAGTAAATGTAACATTTTGTAAATTCTCTAAAGGAGTAACTTCATTTAAGTAGTTATCTTTTAAATAAACATCTAACTCAAGTCCATCTAAGTTCATAGTAGGTACAAACTGATAATTCTGATTATTGTAATCTGTAAGTAATAAAGGTACAATCTCTTCTTCAGTTGGTATTGTTCTATTTTCTATTGAAAGCAACTCATTGAATTTTATAATTCCAAGATTTGTATAAGGATTATTAATTTTAAAAGCATCATGATCATCTGCATCATCGCTAAAAGAATTATTAAATCTAAAACCAACACCGTCTAATACTTGAATTTCATTATCAATAGACTCAAGTCTTAAATTAAAATAGTTTGTTGTAGAAAATATTTCAACTAAATCTGAACCCGAATCCTTATCTGCTTCTTCAAATGTTAAGGAAGGTGAAGGCGAAGGTGAGTTTGAGGCACGTACTAAAAAGGCTTGCCCTGGTTGTATAAGTTGACTGATAGCAGATCCCAGAGGATTTGGCGTATTAGTCCCATCTAAAAATACAAAAGCACCTCTTCCAGAACCAAGTCTTATATCCCAAACAGCAATAAAATCATTCAATCCTGATTTAGTTACAAGTGAGTAGTCAACAGTCGATGCGTATGGATTTGCTACAAAACTAACAGCATTTTGAGCTTGTTCCAAAGTAGGACTATGATTTCCAACATGTAATGCTCCGCGAGTTCTTAGAACAGTTTCAATTGCAGGTGTAGCATTACTTGTAATATCAATAGCTCTACTACCTCTTACCATTATTCTGTATGGAGAAGAAAAATTTAGTGTACCGGTAGTATTTAATACTTCAGGCCAATTAGGTGACCAAGAGGCTGAAGAACCAGTATACCCTTCATCATATGTAAACATAGATGCATCTCCAGATGGCTGCCAGTCTAAACCACCAGTTCCATCACCTGTAGGAGTTGAAGGATTTATAGATACAGAATTTATAGCAGGATCAGGAGCAAGACCAGTAATGTGAGTTCCAAAAGCTGGTGAACCAGTTGTCGCAGGAAATGGATCATCATCAAAGTCTGCCGCATCTTCTTGCAACTGCTCTCTTATAGACTCCGTACTTGTAACACCGGGAGCGTATAATCTGTGAGCTCTTCTAGCTGACATATAACGTTCTACTTCAACACGAGCTGAACCACCTGTGGATTCTAAAACCTGAGCAGCATCAATTCCTGAGCGATTTAACAAAGTAAAAACACCGCCGTCTGTACCAGAACCATCTGCAATCAAGTCACCGCTATTTAATTCAAGCGTTTCAGTTATACCTAAATGGCCTTCTGCACCAACTGTACCAGATGTTTTATTAAGTACGACAAATTTAACTTGCTCTCCTATTCTTGTATCTAAATCTCTATCCTTAAATCTAAAATCTACATCACCTGTAGAATTATCATCTGGAACATTGGGTATTCCAATATGCAAAGTGACATCATTATAATTAATAGTGCTTGATGAAGCTCTATTATTAAAATTTGAGTCAACATAAAAGTTTGAAATATTGAAGGTAACTGTACCTTCATTTATAAAATCTTCGTTAGTGTAAACGTCTGTATTAGAGTCAACACCAACTACTGTACTACTCTCTACAAAAAGTTGTGCATGAGCAACTGTAGTAAGTAAAATTAATAAAAGTAAAGCTGTTTTTTTCATGTGAAATTGATTTAGTAATTAATTAGTAAAATTAGTTAGAAATTATATTTATGGTTGCTATTTAAATACAAATACAGCTATAATAAGATTTATTTTACCTTCTGAAGGATAGTTGTATTGATAAATTCTTAATTTTATGCTAAATTTTATTGTATATATGTATTAAATACTTTAAGATTTATACCCCACCCAGACCTTCAAATGCTCAATAGATTTTATTTTTTTGAGAATTTTCAACTCTTTATCCAACATAAAATAACTAGGTGTTGCAAACACCTGATAGTCTGTTACTGCTTTTCCATTCCATTTTTGAAAATCTGTTGTACTGATAAAAGGTAATGAACCCGCAAAGGAAGCAAAATCTTTAGAATTCATGTCCAGAGACACAAAAATAACTTCAATATTTTTTTCCCTTAAAGTTGGGTAGTATTCTACAATTTTTGGCATTACCTCTGTGCAGTGAGGACACCATCCAGCAGCAAATATAACTAATTTATAATCTGCATCTACTTCGCTTAATTTATCTGCCGTTACATTCTCGGGATAATACGTAAACTCACCAAATTCAATATCTGGAGCAGTTTTACCTTCTGCCATTTCACCATATTTCTGAAACTTTTTCTTTAACTCTTCATTCAAACAGCCACAGTCATCATCTTCTAGAAGTTTTTTGGCTAAATATTCTGCGGAAGTAAACAAACTTCTTTCCTCTAATACTGTAAAAAGATAATTTGTGACTTCATTAAATTTAATATCATCTCCTTTTATTTGGTCAATGATGATGTCTATAGAAGTGTTTAAATCATAGAAAACTTGATTTAACGCTCCACTCGAATTTTCTATGAACCAAATATGGTTATATATAGCGTCTTTAAAGAGCCCACTTGTATATAATCGTTCGTCTGAATAATCTATTTCCCTAAATGCAGATTTAGTATCTGGAATTTCTTCTGGACGGTATTGAGCTACTACAGAAGCATTGCTCACCAGTTTTCGTTTTGGCAGAAACCATCTTACATAACTATTCTGTGGCAAATTGCTTAAAAAATTCTGCTCTTCTTTTCTAAGTCGTTTAATTTCCTGCTCAATGGCTTTTAAAGATTTCTGATGTTGAGAAAATAATGAATCTTGATGATAAAATTTATCTAAATAATTCCAAGCATTTAAAACTTGTTCTCTTTTGGGCTGATTAATGAGGTAAGCTAGAAAACTTTTATTTTGACCTCCTTCAACAATCTGAATCGATTCCACTTGACTAAGTAGTACACCAGAGATTCTAATATCTTCTCCACTCAAAACCACGAAAAAAGGCTTGTTATCTGCTGCTACAAGGAAACCCATTCCTTTGTAATCTGAATTGTAATTTAACGCAAAAGACCCATCGCTATCCGTCTTAGCTTTTGAAATTAAAAAAGTTTCAAAACCATCAAAACCTTCTAATCGAATTTCTTGGTTGACTAATTGACTAAATTGTCCGTAAACAACTTGTGAAATGCAATTCAAATTCACTATAAATAGTAGAGATAGAGTTAAAAAGATTTTTTGCATACTTTTTGTTACAAAGTTAATTGTTTTATGATTTAATTCAAGTCAAAAATACAACTTGATTGTTAAACGAAAGATTTGAAGCAATCAAATCCGTTTTTGCTAGTACAAATTTAAGTACATGACAAAAATTGAAATAGCTTAAAGTTATATTTATTAGTTCATGATAATAAGCATCTTGATAGATAATCGAGTCCATATCTACTCCTGATATAGCTCTTCTTCCGTGTTTTTCTATTTTTATAGCTTTAATATGCTCATCAATGAAGTCGCCAATGTTATAGCACCATACAAATGCTATCATCAAAAGTAAGATTAGCTTCTCTAGTCTCACAGGGTGAGTAACGTGAGTATCTTCTAGATTAAATCCACTCGTTTTAAGAGCTCTAAATAGCGTTTCTACCTACCAACTGGAAGGCTGGTTTGCCACCTATTGGAATAGTATTCCAAAGCTTTATCTAGCTTGTTAAATGATACGATAATACAGAAGTCCACTTTTCCATCTTTAATGGATTTGGTGCCCGATAAATAGCAATATTCATCGTGCATTTTTACTATTTTAGGATAGTGTCTTAATTCCCCAATTTTCAAGTTATGGAATAAGTGCCTTACTGTAATTTCCTTTTGCTTTTTAGGACACTATATTTTAAAGTTATTACGTATTCTAATGAAATAACGTATGCTGTTTAAATTAAGAAAGTGAAGCCATTTTTCTCCAACAAACTCTTTATCTGCCAACAAACAATCTATACAGTCTTTACCAAAGCAGTCGATAAAGTCTTGAATTAGTTAAATACGTTTAGTACATTTAACACTTGTACTGGAGTTCTTTTTTAAAGCCATTACTTGAAGAATAATGATTTAATATACTGAATTACAATATTTTATGAAAATAAAAAATAAATCACTTTATTTCACTGAATATTAGATATTTAAGTTTTTTTTCATATACTAAAAGAATTTTTATTATGGTAAAATGAACTATAAGCAAGGTTTTATTTCAGGTATACTAATCAGTGTTATTTCAGTGTTATTGTAACGATTTTCTCTCCTTTAAACCAATGGAGCATTTCAGAAATCATCACTCCAGAATATTTCAACAATGTAATAGAGTACACATTAAAACGTGGATATTATGAAACTATAGCAAAAGCTGAAGCACAGTTTAATTTAAAAAACTATATCATTCAAAGTAGGATTTGGGCTCTTAGTATGGGCGTAATTACTTCAGCTATTGTGCCTATTTTTGTGAGGGGAAAAGCTTAAATTTAAGAAATTTTTAAACACATTAAAAGCCAAACCTATCTGCTATAATTTGGTGCTTCTTTGGTAATGGACACATTGTGAGGATGAGATTCTAAAATTCCAGATGTGGTTATTTCTACAAATTGGGTATCGTATTTCATTGCATCCATGTCTTTTGCACCACAATATCCCATTCCAGCTCGTAATCCACCTATAAACTGAACCATGCTTTCAACTAATTCTCCTTTGTAAGGGACGCGACCAACAATACCTTCTGGCACTAATTTTTTGATATCATCCTCAACATCTTGGAAGTAACGGTCTTTTGATCCTTTTCTCATGGCTTCAACAGAACCCATACCACGATAAGATTTAAATTTTCTGCCTTCGTAGATAATGGTTTCGCCTGGAGATTCTTTTGTGCCAGCCAACAAGGAACCTAACATTACACAATCTGCTCCAGCGGCTATGGCTTTTGGTATGTCTCCTGTATATCGTATTCCTCCATCTGCTATAACGGGAACTCCAGTACCTTTTATAGCTTGAGCAACTTCCATAACAGCAGATAATTGTGGATACCCCACACCTGCCACTATTCGAGTGGTGCATATTGAACCAGGTCCTATTCCCACTTTTACAGCATCTGCTCCAGCTTCTACTAAATATTTAGCTGCTTCTGCAGTAGCTATATTACCTACAACTACATCTAAATTAGGAAAATTAGATTTAATAATATTCAACGCATCAACAACACCTTTTGTATGGCCGTGAGCCGTATCTATTACTACTGCATCTACTCCTGCTTTTACAAGCGCTTCAGCTCTTTCTTTAATGTCTGGTGTAACTCCCAATGCAGCTGCAACACGTAATCTACCATACTGATCTTTGTTGGCAAATGGTTTTTGAGTTAACTTGGTGATGTCTCTAAATGTAATTAATCCTATTAAAGTATTATCATCTTTTACCACTGGAAGTTTTTCAATTTTATGAGCTTGTAAGATGTCTTCTGCTTGGTCTAGAGAAGTGCCTTCTGCCACAGTTACCAAATTTTTACTAGTCATAATATCTGATATTGGCCGGTCATAGTCTTTTTCGAAACGTAGATCTCTGTTGGTTACAATACCTACTAGTTTATAATTTTCATCTACTATTGGTATTCCTCCAATGCTATGTTCCCGCATGCTTTTTTTAGCATCTCCAACATTCGCATGTTTTGGTAAGGTAACGGGATCGATTATCATTCCACTTTCTGCCCTCTTTACTTTTCTAACTTTTAAAGCTTGCTGCGCAATAGACATATTTTTGTGTAAGACTCCTATTCCACCTTCTCGTGCTATGGCAATTGCCATTCTAGATTCGGTTACAGTATCCATTGCAGCAGAAACAACAGGAACATTGAGTGAAATATTTTTAGAAAATTTACTTTTAATGCTTACTTCTCGTGGAAGAACTTCTGAATAAGCGGGTACCAAGAGAACATCATCGTAGGTTAAACCTTTTTCTCTAATTTTTGAAGAATTCGACATAGCAATTATATTTAATTGCGTGCAAATATAGCTATTTTAACAACAACTTCAACTGAATACAAAATGAATTAATAGTCAATAAATTAGCTGCTAAAAAGGATTTATTGTGAGTTTAAAATTCATTTAACTATAAAGGAATTAATCAATTTCTCGTATTTCTATTCTTGTAGCAGCGGAGGTGGGTTCTACTACTCTTCCGTATATTTTAGCAATATAAAAGGTGATTTGCCCCCCAAGCAAGAAAATAATTACGGAGTAATATACCCAGATTAGCAATATAACAAGCGAACCGGCGGCACCATAAGTATTACCTAAATCTGTACTTCCTATATAAAAACCAATTCCAAACTTTCCTCCTACAAACAAAATTGCAGTAACTAAGGCTCCTAACCAAGTATCTTTCCAACGTACCTTTGCATCGGGTAATATTTTATACATCAGAGCGAAAATGACTACTAGCAAGATTTGAGATATTACAATTTGAACCAACGAGGAGAGTTTAAGTGCATAAGACTCTAATAAAAATTCCAACTGCGTAAAGATCAAGGATACTATTGCATCTAATAATAAGGAAACGATTAAAATAAAACCTAAAGATAAAACTAAAGAAAAACTAAGTAAGCGATTGATAATGTATTTCAAAAAACCACGTTTTGGCGTAGCTCTGATGTGCCAAATGTGATTCATTGCATTCTGTAAACTCACAAAAACAGTTGTTGCACTAAAAGCAATAATACCAAAAGCAATAGCTCCTGAAACTACACTAGAATTATCTATAGACATATTCTGTAGAGTCGCTTCAATTGTGTTTAAG
>Ga0307945_1000376_pt1 | contig 29837 bp, 37 predicted proteins | sample OrgLakmetagen228_FD_201818 | JGI IMG/M metagenome (GOLD analysis project Ga0307945, IMG submission 201818) | Saline water microbial communities from Organic Lake, Antarctica - #228 | ecosystem: Environmental > Aquatic > Non-marine Saline and Alkaline > Saline | place: Antarctica: Organic Lake...
CACACAAGACGCAAGCCATATGCAAGCACAGGTTCAATGGTGACCATTCTCCTCCCTCTTTTCTTTTTGTTACCCTTGAAAGAAGACCTCAGAGTGCAATCCTGATCTCCTGAGTTCCAAGGTTCCAATGGTCCAAAGGCACTTCCAAGTATATTATTTCAGAAAGAAGGGAGCGGTTGAAGTGCGGTTGAAGCGGTTGAATTCAACCGCGCGGTTGAAAAAATTTCAACACAACCCCTGCGGTCGATCGGCAAAATTTCAACCGCATTTCAACCGCGGTTGAAATCAACCGTTTCAACCGCACTTCAACCGAGGCCTGAAATGTCTGACGGAGGGTTGCAGACTTGCCTTAAACCAGCTCTTGATGAGAGTTTGTATTGGTACTGGAAAAGGGCACGTCTGGTATGGACAAGTTTGGCAGCGTAATTGACAGAATGAATATGAAGCTTAAGCTTGGAGGCAAGTTTTTTAACTCTTTGAGAATCAAGACCCAGCTCCCTATAAGGCTCCGACGTGTGATTGCTATAGATGGTGCCACCCACTCCCAAAAGGATGCTGTGAAGGGTGGCGAGGCTCCTGCCTTGCTTGAGGGATGGTGCAGGAGCCTCGTTTATTTGTGATGTTCCTGCGCAACGCTCAGCTGGTTCCACGGTCTAGTGTCTTCTTGTTGTTGGCGTATTTTATAGGTCAAGGGGAGATAGCAAACTTCCTACTACGTGGTTCTTTAATCAAACCGAGAGTTGATGAATAAAAAGGGAGCATGAGATGGATCCCTTTTTATCCTTATCCCTTTTTATCCCTGGCTGGAAGAATTAAATAAAGTAGGGGGGGCAACCAGGTCGAAGAGAAGAAGGGCAAAGCTTATAAGGTCAAGCATGGGAAAGAAAGAAGGAAAGCCTGCGTACTTTGGTGCCTACATAAAAACAAGGTTTAGGAAGAAAGGGCAAGTAAAGAGTAAAAAGGCAACGGGCCGAGGGCATGTCTCGCTACACAACCGCGAGGCATTCAACATAAAGACTAGGGAAGCTAAGAGGTAGCCAGAGAAAGCCATTGCGATGATTGGTGCGCCAAAACCAACTCCAACACAACCCAGGAGGAAAAAGAGCTCCCCTACAAAAAGCAGCTGCGCCAGCGCGTCACTTACATTACGAGCCCATACTAGGGAGACAAGAACGGAGTACAGTGAGCTAAAGGTTTAGACAAAAGAGTCAGGTTGTTCTACTAAGAGCCGAGAGCAAGGGGAAGCAGGCCAACCTAGACCTAGTAGAGCAAGTCGGCAGACACGCTAGGATGGGAGTTGCAGCTAATGAGCCGTCATGCAATGCACGTAGATTAATAGACGCACAAACGAGATTCACAAGCTTCTATAATGAAACGTTACTTTTGCATTCAAGCCAGATGACTTGACGAAATGAGTTGAATAAGCATTGGGTATAGAAGTGCCATAATGCTGAAGTAGCCGATGGTAGGTCTGCACAAAGAGTCGTAGCACAACCCCCCTTGCTAGGCAAGAGCCTAAACAAAGTAAATGACAGCCAACAATAGTACAAGGCAGATGACAAGCTTCTATAATGAACGTTGCTTTCGCATTCAAGCCATGCAGTGACTGGTGCGTTGAGGTTAGGCTATCTGTGGCTATATGAGAGTAGCCGTAAATGGTTGCTGCTGCTATAGCTACTAGCTCTGCATATTGAGATGGTATTGGTTAAAACCCTACGCCTCTTGGGATCACGTAATGGGATTCCTTTAGCAAGGGTGGTATACACCTGATTTGGTGTCTTGCCCTTCTGCGTGTTGTTAAAGACTGCCATCGTTGTAGGTCCTTTCCTGCCAATCTTGTACTTTACGGATCAGTTTTGGACCGGATCTGTGTTTGGTTGCTTCGTCAGAGCTCTGAGGTCGGTCCAGGGTACTTACTTTGTCTTGAAGGCCTTGTGGGGTTTGATGAAAGTGGTCATTGAGTAATTTCCTTACTTTATTTAGGCCAGGGTTTTTTTCACTTAGTGCAGAGGGGTAGGGGTCGTTATGATTGTAATTAATTTCCCACTTTGCCTCAGGAATGTCTTTGGCAAGCTCTTTTAGCCAGTTTTTTTTGGAAACATTGAGGCAGTTTCTGCCTTTAGTATTCCATATGGCAATGATCTGCAGATTTTAAGTGTGTTTGGGAAGGGGCGTCTGTATATTGTTCCCGAAAGGTACATCTGCATATTGGATTTGGTCTGACGGTATAGAGCCCAGGAATTTACACATGTGCGGGAATATGCAGTGGAGCGATGTGTAGGGATTTGTGGTCATCCTTATTTTTCAGGAAGGAAGGAACATGAAGGTAGCTGTTGCCTCTATGCTAAGGGCAACAGAGTAAATGGCACATCTTGTTGCTAAATACATGATGTTTTCGTAAGGCCGATAGGAGTTTCTTTCTAGGTTGGCTGAGAACCCCCCTTGTTTTTGAAGATCAACAAGTTGTATATCTGGAGCAGGTTTAGATAGGTCTGGCATGGTAATTAGCTCTTCATACATTTCGAGACTATGTTTGAAGCTTTTACAAGTTCTTGCATCCTTCTAGCTCCAGGTTGGGTTCCACGAAACTTTCACAACTCACTCTTGAGAAAAAAGTTTAAAGATTTTTTTTTCTTATTCGGTTGGAAATCCTTTGTGTGTGGCGAGCGCAAATAGTTGTTTCACGGTGGATAAGAACTACTAGTGTAGAAAAAGAATAAGAAAGAGAATGCAGATAGTCTAAACACGACCGACATGGATTGAAAAAGGATGTTGTCTTGTGTTCTGCACCACCCAAGGGATGCAGAAACACAGCATCCCACCTTGAGAAAAACATACAAAATGCTTTTCAGTGGGGATCAGGTGGTTGGTAGGCATAGGCCTGCACACCACCAAGAGCAGATGTTTTTTGGGGTTGTGTACGATGTCTCGTCTCACCTAAACAATTTGTTTTTGCGGATATGAGGAGGCAAAAATTTTTGAGGCATCTAGACTAGCAACTCCGAGGCTATGGAGTAAGTTCCTTGCCCGAAGTTTGCTGCTGTAAATGGTGCTTGTTGCTCCCAGCAGGATGGTTATAAGGGTTTTGCGGCGTCTGAGTAAGCGAGGCATTAGTAGCTAACGTTGCTCTTGTGCCTTTTTTGGCTTGTTGGGTAAAGGAAGTGTCTGCTCAGTATTTATTTTGACCAGGTGTACATCGCGTTTGTTTGGTTATTTGTTTCTTGGTTTCGTAGCCACTACCTGTTATATCATAATTGTATGGATTGGCTGGCTGAGCCATCTGCTAGGTGTGGGAAATCTTCTTGCATTATTGGCAGATCTGGTTTGGTACGCGCCTGTTTAGTTTCTTTTGGGGCGTGGTTGCTTGGTCAGAGAAACTATGATCTGGCTTGTAAGAAAACTTCCACCGCTGTCGTGCATTGAGATTGGAAGGTAAGAGCTTGGTTGGAATAACTCTTACCTGTCTCCATGAAAGGATATGCGCCTTGTTGCACCATTGCCAATGTTTGCTTGTGCTATCAGGTAGGCACCCTGAGCACCTTTTTGGATCGCTTTCCTAATCATTTGTCCGGTAATGATATGCCTTTTGTTTCACATTTGTTTCTAATGCAATGGCTGTAGCCTGACAGCATGTGGCAGGTGGCATCTAGCTTTTGGCAGATGGGGTAGGCTGGCAGGCCATCTATATGCTTTTATTGAGTGCACCACCTTTAGTTGTATGCTAGGTAAATTTGATCCGTACGGCAGAGCATGACCGTCTACGTGACACCTGCATTTGCCCAAAATGAGTCATTCATATCTTTCTCGTCAATCAGCACCTTCCTTGATATGTTCTTGGTATTTTACATAGCATTTTGATTTAGGACCTAGTTTTTGTTGGACGTGCATGTATGCATGTGTGCTTTTGTAGCACTGAGATCTGGGGAAATAGAGCTTTTTGTGCTGAAGGAGACAATTGGCAGGTGTCGAATTCGCTGATAGGTGGGCTGTGGGAGGGTGTTCCATCCTTGCTGGCCATGGACGAGTGGGGATGGCCGCTTTGATTGTTCGCAGGGAATTTTGCTATGGCATTAGCACACGTATCCCCTGGGATACCAGCATGAGCTTAAACCTTGTAGAGATGGATAGTGTCTTTCAATCCTTGGATGCATTGTGACAAGGTACTAAAGGAGTTCGGCATGCTTGTTCCGTTTCATGCGCTGGGGGTAGAGGATGTTTCTTACTTGCCATAGTGCACCAACACTGTCCGTTGCAATATGGGTGTGATCATTTAATCATTTATCGAAGCAGCAAAAATTCCTGCTAGCTCGGCTCTGTTTGCTTGTCCCTCCAGGATTTATTGAAGGGATTTCATTAAATTGAGGGTGATATACTCCAGCTTCAGTAGACTGAGATCCAATTTCTTTGTTGTAAAAGGAGAAAAATATCCATCACTCTTGCCAGTTGGGGATGATAAGCTCCATCAAGCGCTTTTGTTGTACATGATGGAAGGGGACATGGCTGTGTGTGTCATTGGTGTCGCCAATGTTTGCAATGGTAGCTGTGCTTTTTGTCTTTGCCTACTTCTTAGCCAGTCTTAACAAAATTTTTTCAGCTGGCAATTAAGGAAGAGGTATGTTGCCTGCAAGAATAAATACAAGATGTAGGTGAAGGCATTGTGGTGGGTTAATGGCAAATTTTCGTAAAAATTCCAACCCCTTGTCCAGGATCTCTCGTTTGTAGATGTTGTATATTTGATCAAAGCAGTTTGGAAAAAGGCTGGGGAGAAAAGCTTGATGATTAGAAAAATAAATTTGCTTTATGGACCTCCGTTGTCTATTGTTCATTTGGCTTCAAGGAGTGCTAGGTGCTAGAGACAGATCTGCTTACAGTCGATCCCCCTTCAATACATAGTGCAGCTGCAGCTAAAAAAGGTACCGCTGTGTGACAGGCATCAACATATGTTTTTGTCGCTCAGATCATGTGCATATTGTCAGTTAATTAGTAATGCATGTCTGCACAAGTTTGACATGAATTCCGTTAAGGTCTGGTCATGCAACAGCCTCCATCGTAATGCAAAAGAGTTGGTCATTCATGATACCAGGCAGTCAAAGATCATTGCTGAATGGTGCCAAAACGTGAACTATTGTAAAGGGTGGATAGCAGGGCACGTCCCACGGGCACCGGTAAGAGCGCGTGCACGAAGAGCCATCTGTCTTCTCCTTACACCAATAAAATGCAAATCTAGCATTTTGTGTTAACCTGCTGCTTGGATTCGTTATGCCGTCCTCACACAAGTGGTTGCTGGCAAAAATGACGGGCTGCATTACGGGCTGACCGGAGTGTACGCTAATCTGCTCGGTGTTATAAGGTGTTTATTGGCGGCAACGAGGGGGAGGGAGGTACGTACATTCTCTAAGGTCATTTGCTGGCTGCAGCAAAAGGAAGCACTTAAATCCACCTCTATGGACTTAAGCACACCAAGCACTGGACCCTGACAATCAAGAGTGAGCCTCATTCGTGTTCTCCCCGCTGACCACATGTGATCTGCTGCCCCGTTCAGACATTGAGGTGCTGGTCCCCACGTGCAACTAGAGTGAGAGTGGGCGCAAGACCAGCAGGATTATCAAGTACATGGATGGTGAGTGGGTGTGTGTCAAGCCACAGTGGGAGAGAGGGGAGGGGGTCCTTAGGGGCTCTTGGTCAGGCCACTCATCCATTTCAGACGGGCGTCTAAGGCTGAGCTTTGTGTGAGGGAGTGGGAGGGAGACTCCGCCGGCAATGTACGCCCTTACGATAAATGTTATAGTAATTAGCAATTGTGCTTGTGACATGAATCGCTTGTGACATGAATCACCTTCCGCTATCGTATAGGTGTTTCTAACATATGCATAGATACACTATTAGGATTTAACTCCTTATACGGCGACATTTCTAGATATTTAAAATCTTTCTCGATAAATTTATAACGTTTTAGGGGGTAGAAAAGCTATCAAAATGGCTTTTGTTGGCCAAACGTTTGAAATCCCTGCCAAACATTAGGCCATGATGCCACAAAATCCCAACAGCTAGCCCCCAACCTTGTTAAACACCTTCTGATATGTACTGAATGAAAACAGAAAAAAGCTGGGAAAATCCCTCCATATCCCCCCTCTGGCAATTTGGCAGCTGGGAAAAGGCCAATCAAGTCAAACTAATTCCTTTCCATTTATGCTCCAGCATATAAGCTTCTTTTGCATTCTGCTGTACAACTGATCTGTCAGTATGGTGCTAGAGGTCTGGATGGTGTAGGCTGGGGGAGGGCGGGGGGCCCTGCCAATTTGCGGGAGTTTAGTGTCGGCACAAATTAGGCATCCATTCCATGAATTTGCGCCCTGACTGCGCCAAACGTACGAGCCCTCCACAAGCTTCACATGGTGCCAAAGCTTGCGCCAGCTAATGGCTCCTCTTAGGAGCAATGCTGTTCCAAAAAAGCATAGCAACAGCTCCTCTTACTTTTACCTAAGGTGTGCAAGCCATTTGAACCTGAGGCTTTGCGGGAGAGAGAGCGGAATCTTTTTCCTGATACAAGATTTACAAGGTTTACAAAAAAGGCCTTAGTCAAGAAGTGCGACTGCTAGCAGCCTGCACAAAAAAAGCAATTAGTTTACGGAGGAAAAAATAAGGCTTGCTGTTGTTCTGGCTTAAGAAAATAGACACATCGTGAGCTCCTGTTGGGGGGGGAAACAGAGATGCATATCTCCTATGAGAGAATCACATGGGGATTGACGCAGTGGAAAAGGACATGCTGCTCATCTTGGATATCATCAGCATCACACTATTCACAAGTGGGGGAGTTGCGTTGGTTCTGTGTCGCTAAAACGTAGGTTATGAACACGAAGTCTGAAGCGAGCTGTACTGCGAATGACATCATGAGGCAGGCTTGGAAACATGAATTTGGGAAGGATGTAGTAAGGGAAATAACAAAGGACCAGAGCCTTTTTTGTAGGAAGAGCACACAGTTGGTGATAAATGGAGCATTTGCTAGCGCTGTTGTGTTCCCTCGGATGATGCGTGTCAGAAAAAGGTGTCCAGTACTCCATGTATCTCTCCCTGTGGTCTACGACATAATGGCTCATCAATGGGCTCACAATTTTGCAGCTTCTGTTTGAGGATATAATTTGCTAGCACAAAAACGTGTCAGCAGCTGTACATTGAGCACTAAGGAGGGTATTTTTATACTGTGATATAGACGTTATAATTTCTAAAGCCGCTTTCTTTTGCCTACAGACCTCAACGATCCCTCAAGATTGGCTAAAATTTAGCAAACCAGACGTGCTCCCAAAAGACATCCGACAAAATCGTACCAAACTAGATCACCATTGCAAGGCAAGCTACTACCTCTCTGACAGATGGCCAATCCGGACATATCCATTGGCCATAGAAGGAATTCAAACAAGCAAAGTGATGTTCACCGTTCAGCTTGGAAATTAAGATAGTAGTTACACCTCTCCTCCCACCAACATAAAAAGCAAAAACAAATTGCTGGTCATTATTTATTCTATTCCAGGCCTAAAATTCGCCTGTAACGGCAGAAAGCATCTTAGCCTAAATTCATCACACTTCCTGTCCTATATCTCAATATAAGATGTAAATAATCGGATAGCGGAAATTTGACAAGGTTTATTATAAGCCTTGGCGTCCTGCGCTGGACACGCCTTTTTATGTCGCTGTTAGTATTGAGGAAGGATCCCACCCACGGAAGCAAAGTGCACAGACTTTTTAGCAGTAATGACAGTCAGCTGTCTATTTTTGGAGTACACAATTTACTTAATATAGGTTGCATAGCACAGGTCTCATTAGTGAGCAATGACAAATCATCAGCATGTGTGAGACTTGCACATTTTTTGCAGACATGAAGAGACATTTTGGGTGCCGGCACCTCAGTGCTTCTTTCCTTAATATTAATCATGCTGGACGTGCTAGCACAACCATTGTAGTCTTCCCTTTTCTGCGGAAATGATTATCTCCAATATGGGTAAATCTTGCCAAAACTGCCAACAGGTCTGTTTCATATACATGGCGTCCAATGCAGCACTGCCTACAGTTACTCCATAGTAAATTCAAGGAATTTTTTTGTTATGTTGACCGGCCTGAATGTACCTACATATTATGGACAGAAAGAATCCTTGATGCTAAGTACGTATCCTGTTTATACAGAGGTTACAGAGGTAATAGATAAAGCCATCAGTCAAAAAGTGCGACTGATAGGCTGCGTATGTAATACATTGTAGTATTTGTGAAAAGTGTTTGTTGTTGCTGCTACAAAACACTGCTGCACCAGACTTGTAGCACCTACTAAACATGTGGTTTAGTGGCGTGTACACATATCATAGAAGGGGTCCCTTAAGGACACTTTTGAATCAAACCTTCTGAGGGACCGATCCAGCGAAACCTCCAGCTGGGTATCCAAGGCACCAGTTGCCACTACGATGTTAAAGAGTGCGTTGAAAACAGGGAGAGCAAGCCTTCCTTATAAAGATGGCAAACGCACCTTCCTTTGCTCTAGATTTTTCATGCAATGTTATTCATTGCCTGAGAGGATGCCATTTGCACATTGTTGTTTTTAAACCCAGACTATATTGCAAGACACCTGTCTAGAACCAATATTTAAAACCAATTAGGTTCTACTTTCTAATTTTTGGAATCCTGGAAATGGTTTTGACCGTCTACAAAACGACGATTTAAGATAATAGCCTTCAGTTTTAATAGGGTCGTCACTGCTTGACATGTCTACGACTGAGGACCCTGGTGGGTGGAGGCACCTGCCTCCTTTGCACACACACACACACACACACACACACACACACACACACACACACACACACACACACACAAACACACACACACACACACACACACACACACACAACACATATGCACACACACACACACACACACACACACACACCACATGCACACGCACACAAACACACACGCACCACACGCACACAAACACACACACCACATGCACACGCACACAAACACACACGCACCACACGCACACAAACATACACACGCACACAAACACACACAAGCATAACAAGGTTTCATATGGTCGCAGACAAGCAAGCGAGGTGTTACCCTCCCTTTACTTATCTTTTCTTAGACCGCGGCCAGGGCCTGACGGTGCCCCGGAAAAGCCAGAGACGCAGCATGGCGCCTCACACAGGTTCCAAATCCTACATCCAAGATGAATGGATGGATGAAGCGTGGCATGTAAGCGTGCAAGCGTGATTGACTGTAGGTCTCCCCTCCCACAAGTTTAAAGTTTTGCATGCTGTTCAGTGCTGGGCTTACATGATGACAAAAAGATCTTGCATACACCCTCCTGCAGTCCGTGAAGAATGATCTCATGTCTGACATGTTTGTACGCTGTGCTGGTTCTTGACCTACATTCAGTCATGCCTGGCGTTGGGTCCTGTAGACCCTCCAGCTAGACAGCCGACCCCTTTACCTCAAACACCAAGCCCCTGTTCCTCTTCCTCGAGCAACTGTGAGCAGGATTTGAGCGATGAGGAGGACCATGACCTCATGACCTTGCTGCAGGTGAGTACACTCAGTGCGTGCCTTTATGCGGGGTTGGGGGTGGGAATGTGTGTAGGTATGTTTGTTATGTTCGTATGTGCATGTCAATGCACAATTAGAGATTTGTCGTCTGTTACCCTACAACGAGATACAATTGTCATTGCAGGGCTGAATTGCTGCATTGCTTGCCAACGAAAGCACGTTGCCGATTCATAGTTCAATTGGCATACACGACAGCAGAACCATCATGAGCAGCTTGATGATGTGAGTGCTTTGCTGCCACCCGAACCTTGTCATGTGCTGTGGTTACACGTGCAGGTCATGCCTGACCTTTCTTCTCCAGGCGGCATGCTTGCTGCTGAAAGCAAGGGACAGCCACATTTATTTCCTCACGGATCTCCGAGTAAGCACATGCAGCCCACTCCGGCTCCACCCACAGCTTTTCAAACACCAAGGCCCAACACAGCACCAGGGAATGGCTTAGGGGTGAGTTGGGGGCTCCTCTGTATTGTTGAACAGGTACACCTTATTTGTAAAACGTCGACGCGCTTGTGACAGCTAGTTATTTATGTACGAGCTCGTCATGATACTTGCCAGCTGCGCTTCTGTGGTCTGTCTGAAGGAGCAAATGACACTCTTGGCATTTGGGCTGCCTTACTCATGCATCAAGCCAGACTGTTTTTGAGCTCGCAGCTGGGTGTTCTACTGTAATCACACTTTTTATAGGTGAGCACGGCCTAGAGGTCTCACTTGTTTTGGCAAAACATTCATCGTCAAGGCTGTGACAGTTCCTGAGCATGCCCTTCACACTCGTTCGTGCGTGCTCTTGCTTCGCGTATTTAGGGTGCGCAACGGCCACCCTCAGCCTCACAGCGCTCACAGCACTTGCCTTCCACACACGAGTACCGGAACACCCGTGAACGCCACTCGTTGCTGCGGCTTGCGCGGCTCAGTCACCAGTTGGGGGACAGCATGCCTGAGCAGTGAGTAATTTCTGCTTTTGTGTTCTGCGCTTCAGATCTGTCCGCAGAGGCCTGTGATAGGCTGTTGTATCATGATGGCGCTACTGACAGTGTGCGGTGCTTCCTCGACCACGTTGTTCCATACTGCTCACCTCAATGTGCTCCAACGCGGTTTGCGTGTGTATCATATTCAAGTTTTGGTCGCACACCTTCTTTTGAAATGTGCCTATGCATAAATGTAAAATTGGCCAGAACCATATATATTCACCGTATATGACCGTATTTAAGGTGATTTCCCTGCCAAAAAACCGTATATACACCGTATATATATGGTTCTGGCCAACCCTACAATGATGCGTGTAAGAAGTACAACACGCCACCTCTGCCTCATCAGGTTACAGTCGTACACTTACTCCTGGCCTGATGGTACAAAGTTTAGCTTGCCATGCACTCTTATGCCCCATTACAGGTCAATGTTGCGAGCCATGCTGTCAGCTGCTAAAGTGGGCGCTGAGGCCCTTGATCCGTATTCCTCTCTCCGCTGCCCTGTGGAAGCTCCCATAGCGGTTGGCAGCAAACAGTTTGCATCGCAGACATCAGGGGTGCAGGGATCAGATGTGGTCAGCAGTAATAGTAATGCGGATGAAGGAAGGAGCACAAGCCAGCAGCATACTTCTGCCGGTACGGCCTTGGCGAGTGCTGCCCCCAAAAGAGCAGGGGCAGATGTCAACAAATGGAGTCAGCGGCAGCAGCAAGATCAGCAGCAACAGCAGCATCATTTTGTCCAAGAATTCCAGCAGCACGCTCCGACTGCAGCGCAGCACTTGGAGGCGATGCTACCTTGGAACCGGGATCCCTACTTACGGGTGTGGGTGTGTTGTTGCTCTTGCTGGCCCTTTATTGCAATCAGGGCTAACATTTTGCTGCCACCTGTGCAGCTCACCATAACTTTTTTTGCAGTGTGGGCACGAGTGGCTCGACTTGACTGTAATTCCATGGAGCATGAATGCACAAGTGCAAAGGCAACTGTAAGCATAGTGTGCCACATTGTTGTTGCTTTCAGGGTGTGCGTGCTATGATCCAGCCTTCCCTCTCCAGCAATCAGTACGGGTACATGCAGAACATGGACAGTCTGGAAAAGGGTTGGGACGATCCGCCAGAGGGTCCGGTCTCTAGGTTGCATCAGTCCATTGGCCATGTCAACATCAGCAAATTGAGACGGAAGCAGGAAGCAGGGCCCGTGGCCAAGGCCCCCCCTCGCACCAGCTCGCGCACACAGCCTGAAGTAGAGATACATCCGTTAAGGCCTGCCACAGCGGCACCACCAGGTATAAGCATCTACATGGTGTTCTGTCAATGGCACAGGGAGAGACTGAGACGTTGTGTGAGCAGCTTGCACGTCATTTTGTCCTCTATATATTTGAAGCGAGGAATGGTGCGACATGTTTGTGCATGCTGTATGTGTGCCGTCTACAATATGTTGTGATAGCATGTGCGTGTATGCGTATGTGTGAGTGTGAGTTTGTTTATATGTATGTGTATTTATTTAAGTAAATGTGCACGCATGTGTGCATATACACAAGGAATGAGATGCTACTCGAGTGCAAGCTTTAGTTTCAGTTTTATTGCTGTACACTCCTCCAAAGGGCACAATCAGGACAGCGCATTTTGGGATCAGATGCAACATCTACAGTGCATGCTGACATGCACGCAACTATAAGCATGCTAACAAGCACGATACCGTTTCCTTTTCACCTTGCAGTGCGCACAGAGGTTTTCAACAACCAGGCCTTCTCTTTCATTGCCGCTGACCCCTTTGCCCTCACCAACGCCCGAATGATCAGTGACATGCTTGACAAGCCAGTGAAAAAGAAAGAGAAGGAGAAGGGAGGGGCTCGGAGGCTCACGAGTCCAGGACCCAAGCGCCCTGGTGTGTGCGTGTGTGTGTATGTATGTGTGTGTGTGCTCTTTCCTGTGGCAATCACAGTTCAATGACTCTGCCGCAACATTTGCACTTCTCCCATGACTGCAAGGAAGCTAACTTACATTAGGACGTTGGGATCAAAACATTCCCTCAGTCTTGTATCACAGACCAAATCTGTACTCCTGGCCCTGTGACCGCGTTCATGGGGTCGGCCAATCCATAAAAAAGTGCCAGATATGTGTGCTTTCAGCACAAAAAGCTCTGTGCATCACGAGGAGCTACAGGGAACTGGCCAGCCTTCCATGCACACCACCTCCTCAGCCTGCCTTGTGTTCATTCTGTAAGTTAGGGTTTCGGCGTGGGTGAAGGCAGCAGCTGAACACGCGCGTGCAAGCTCTGATGCGCTGGCCAGCCTTCCATGCACACACACCACCTTCTCAGCCTGCATCGTGTTCATTCTGTAGGTACAGCTCAGGGCGCGGAGGGCAAGATGAGCGCTGACCAGCGGAAGGCAATGTTCCTCAAAAGCCGTGCTGATGGGCCTTCTGCAGCGGACACGGATTCAACGAAGCCTAAAAGCCACTTGGCATCCCACAAGCTTACCCATTCAGCAATCAAGGCGTTGAAGCTAGAGCAGCGCATCAGATTGGTGCAGGCGCGTGCTCTTATACTATTTGGCCTTATTTTAGCCTGAAACCTTGCAGGCATCTGTGGTTCTGCACAATTCAAAGTTAGACTTGACCAAGAACGAAAAGTTTTTTCCCTCAGAAGAGCAAAAGGTAGCGAGCGCAGCAGATCCCCACCCCTTGTTGCAGTGAACCCTCTTACGTGGCTTGGCCTGTTTTCCCCTTGTCATCACCTCATGCACGGCACACAGCCTCATGACCCTATAATCCTCCTTACCTTTATGCTGCCAACATGCCTCTCACCAAGTATGAGCACTGCCCTTCTGCATTGTGTGCGCAGGCCAAGCAAGCTGCCATTAACTCAGCGTGCCTCATTTCTTCACCACTCAAGGCAAAGGCAAGCAGGCCTTCCAGCGCTATGGTGGCCTCGTCCCTACCATTCCACCCCCATTTTACGTATCCGGCATCCAGGCCAAGCAGCTCTGTCCCTCAGGTAATTACCTGTGTCTTGATCACTCAAAGATATGATTTGTACAATCCTTATCACAGCAAGTAATAAGGGACTTTGGAGAGCTGAGCGTTTGGGCGTGTTTCCAGTTTGGTGGCATGTAGCGTGGTTATATTGGTACGTGGACAATTTGCATTCTAGGACGCAGATGTCGGATGCCATGATTGTATGAGACCAGGCATGATGATGTGGAACTTGCTGCTGTGCTTGATGTTTAAGCCAAAGCTGCGCGTGCTTTTCCTTTTTTTTGTGCAGAGCGGAGCTGCCGCGTGGACTGCCCCTGTGGTAGCAGCTAATGGTGATGAAAGCACACAACCACAGTTGCATCATGCACAAGTCCGTCCCTCTTCTCCAACCCCAAAGGCACCAGCTGCCAGGGTCTCATACAAAGGGGCAGCTCCGTCCCCTCAGCCTGCTGGTGCTACTGTGGATGACAGTGGCGGCACAAACAGCAGGCCACCTAACGTAACGAGGCCGTCTGCCTCAGCTAGGCGGCCGCATACAGGGTGGGGGAGGGGTACGGATTTAAGTCTCATAAAAGCAAGCAGCGTAGAAACCCTGGGTGGTGAAGATGTAGCTGGGGGGGGCAGGGCTGGAGCCCTTGGCTGGGCAGAGCATGGCCCAGCGAAATGGGGCACGCCAGGTGCGTAGGTGCTGGGGTGCAAGCTGGAACAAAGGAGTGTGGGTCATCATGGACCAAAAGTTTGAAGTGTCAACACAGATCACACAAGCAGGCCCTCAATTCCTGATGCAATCGGAATACATGCAGGCTAGAAATACATGTCATACTGGAATGCACGTATGTGACGTAAAATTTGATGCATGAACAGTCCAGCAGATCCTTACGCATACCGGAATGTGTGATATCCTGTCGGGTGTGAAGGCACGAGCTTGTGTGGATTGGATTCCCAAGGGCTTCCACTGTACAATCAACAGGAGTGGAGCCTCGAGCAGCTTTGCTGGCACAGGCCAACCAATCCATTGCTGCGGTGAATGCTGTGCCCATTAATTGCTCCACCCCGCGATCCCAAGCCACTGCTCGTCTGCAGCCTGGTGTACCCAGGTAAGAAAGTGTCTGGTGTAGAAGGCGCTGTGATTGTGGTTTGCAGCGCAGTAGCCTGGCTGTTGACTCAGCAAGGTGTGACATTGGCATTATATTGAGTCAACAAGCAGCTCCACACAATCACGAGCATACGTACCTCACACATTATATGGCCCTCATTCATGTGTACATACGCAGGAATGTGGATGTGCTGCACTCCCTCTACCCTCGACCCTCAAGCGCCGCTGTGGCCTTGACTTCAATGCCTCGTCAGCCCGCTGGCCATGCACCTCGCCCAGGCTCAGCAATCCCAGTAGAAGGCGTGCTTGATACGAGCCGCCCACCTGATTTTGCTCGTAAGGTAAGGAACTCAAAAATGCTAGAATATACTGTTAACGATAACAGGAATAGCACAATATTAAGCAGGTGTTTTGCAGAAGGGATTACATTCAGCCTTTCTGGCTGGTTGTACATGTGGAATGCTGCACATGCACGCATGTCTGGGGTCAATCTCCTTGCTCATCTTATGGTCCTGTGCTGTATGCTGTAGCTTTCTTGGGAAATTATGTAGCAGCACATAAGAGGCTAGCAGTGGTAGTCGCTCAGATTGCACTGCCGCCCACCTTTTTTGGTTTCATGTGTGAGGTAAGGAATAAGCTTTTCTCGCAGCTCTTGTGAAAGCTGATCAGGAGCAATAAATAGCGTGATTGCGCTGACAGAATATAAGTAGATCTCAGCATCCGCAGCGGGCTGCATCCGTTGTAGAAGGGAACACAATGTTGCATCGCTGTCTGAAAGACTCTCTGCATGCACGCAGCCAATCCTCAGCTTGAGCTTTATTGTTTGTTGCCGCTTCCCCCCTCTAGCAAAACCGGAAAATGAGCCATGCATGTTGTGCCCTATTGCAACCTCTGGACTCTGCAGGGTGTGAAGCATGCCGTGCAGAATGATATGTTCCTAGCAGAGGCTTTTGAGGAGCGGAGAAGGGGGCCATTTGAGCGCCTGGGGGAGGTGGGGCGTGTGCTGCGCCGCTACCAGCAGCAGCCTGAGCTCCATACCCTCAACCTGTCCCACTGTATTCGCTCCATTGACCAGGTGCGTGCGCCTGTGCTTGGCTATGTTTTGGGCTCTTCCTACTTGCTTTGGAAGCTATTCCTGTTGACTCCTCCCTGGTCCATTCCAAAAGTGCGTGCTTTGTGTCATGTACCATTACCTTTGGCATCACTGTCCCTAGAGGCGACATTTGATCGCTTTGACTGCCTTTTGGTTTGAGAAGCCAGACTGCGCCAGCATAAGAAGTGTGCTGAAGTTCCATTGATTGTAGGAGGCCAAAGCTGGAACGAGCTCATTACAAACAACCAACCTCGTCGCTCTCACATTTTGAAATGACTACTGAAACACAGGTGGGAGCCCTTGCTGATGTTCTTGTGCAGTTGCCAGAACTGGAGACTCTGCAGCTCAGTGGCAATGACTTGGATGACCAAGCCTTTGCACTGCTAGGCTCACAGGTGCGTGCCTGTAACCCTCGCAACACACCTCATGCATGCAAATCTCTGCTCCTGTTGTGTGTGTGTGTGTGAGCTCACGTCACGCGTGGCACCGTATGCTTCCGTTTAAAGTGCTTGCCTTAGACGCTCATGCACATAGATTTGCACGGCAGAGAATCCATGGGCGCGCAGCAGAGAGAAACCCACACTGTTTATTTTAGCCTAATCTCACCCAAATTCCAAACGCGCTCTTTCCTGGTCTTCACACAGAAAGTCCTGGACTCTCCCGGCGCCGCTAGCATCACCAGCCTGGACCTGTCCAGCAACTGCCTGACGACGGTATCATTGAAGCTGCTGCTCCCTCTGCTGCGCCATGACCAAGCACCGGAACTGCCTGCTTCCATCACACCAGGTGCGTCGTTCGTTACAGACTTTCTGTCAGGCAGGGGATGTTTGATGGAGGTATTCTGGTCCTGAAGCATTGGCAAGTCTATGGGCTAGTTTGGTGTCAAGGCTGGGATGTTTAAAACGGCTCCTTATCTAAGAATTAATGTGAAAGCAGAAGAGTAGTTTCATGCCTGTACCCTGGTCTTGCGTATGAAATCTACCAAAAGCAGGAAACAGAAGGCAAGAAAAATAAGTCAAACCAAGTTATCTTGAATTTGCAACATCACCATTTCCTCCTGTTTTGCTGTTACACAGGTACATACAGGTTAAAGTACAGTGAGCAATGTGCAAGGAAAGCTGCACGTTATTGCATGCATCTGTCTAAGACATATTTTTGACCTACGTCCTAATTAGGTATGCATAAGGCCAGAACCATCCAAGTATGTATATACGGCCGTATATTACTTGCTTCTGATTTTGAAACAACAAATTCCCGATTTTTCTACGGTTTTCGGTCCTATACGGTATATGGTTTATACGCCGTATATGTACGCATACAGAAATCCCATATACAGTCCCGGCCAACCTAGGTATGCTCCATGGTCCTGCCCTTTTAGTACCTGCTTATCTGTTGCTTTCACTTTTTAGGCGATAATCTGAGTAGGCTTCTATCAAAGCGCGTGCGGCATGAGGGACACCCAGCTGAAGATGATGAAAAGGAAGAGCAAACTCAGGTATAGGCCAGTATAGCAACTCAAAAATATCATCTGAAGGAGTTGTAGCAGACTTCATGCACCTTTTGTGGCTGTGCAAGTTTGCAAGTAAAGTGGCATGTCTGTGCCATGCAAGGACTTGACGCTAAACTGAGAGGACATATCAGCCTGCATAACACACCCTTATTTTTCAACAAGGAGTGTGTAACCTGTGGCTTTAATGTACGTGTTGCGCAGCCCCAACCAGTGGATTCAGGTGCAGAGGCGACTTTGGTCGACAAAGAGAAGTTGGCAGCAACAGACAAATCAGAAGCAAAAGAGCCTGACGTCGTGAAAGACCCTGGAGAGTTTACGAGCTGGAGAGCACTGAAATTTACTGCACAAGGCGAAGGTGACGAGTTTACTTTGTCCTCTACATTTTAAAGTTGATTTGCTGGCCCTGAAATGGATGTGCTACCGGACTGTTTCTCACTGGACACTCCTTTTACAATGAAGACCCATAGTTCTCGTTGTCATATATTGACGGGCTGCCAAGTTGTAGTGCATAGGTCATGGATTACAAAATATGCCATGAACCCCCATGAATGCTTTTCCTGTGAACCTCGACCGCCTTGGGCTCGGCTACAAGCAGTGCTGTATCTTACTGTGGTGCTTACTTTTTGCTACACATCAACTGGATTTCACCGTTGAGCTCCCATGTGTGTGCAGGCCTTGAAAGCAACCCTCCTCCCAACAGTACGCCAGCTGAAGTAGCTAAGTGGTGGAGGCAACGCACCCTGAAGCTATTCCGATCCGGGAGATTTTCAATGCACGACCTGCCCAGCATGAAATTGAGTGGCCTGGCCCCTACCAGAGGTGCACAGCTGAGCTTGCTGGATCTGTCAGGCAACCTTGGGATCAAGGACGTGGGCATCGAGCTGTTAGCCAGCGCGATGCAAGGGGTGAGAGCAGCTGTCATTAGCTTGCATTCATAGGCTGTGTGGTATCAGGATGCAAAAGTGATTGACTGCTTACGTTGTGGTGCAAGGGAGACGTAGCTACACCTTGTGCTGGTTCCAGTCCCTATTTTTTGGTCATGCCACCAGCAGCTGATGTATGTTTGAGTAATGGTGCCAGAAAGGTTCCAGCACAGATTATAAGCAAGTCTTTTTTACAAGCCTGAAATCCAAGCACGAGTTGGAAGGCACTGCTTGTCAGGGTTGTTCAGTTCGGGGTTCCGTCAAAAGTTCGGGTTCGTGAACTTTCGAACCCTAAAAATGCCGTTCGTTAGCTATTAAAAGTGTTGAACTTTATGCCCGTTTTCCGAAATTATAGGTCCAAAATTTCAGCCCACAATGCAGGAAAGAGCCTTAGATGGCCGTCAAACGTTCTGTTTTTTTCTGACTCATCAATTGTACTATATTATATTCTTGTAAGACAATACAAGCATGTTTTGGACGAGTATAACCATAGAAACCAGGAAGATCCTCCATTTCCGAAATTGCACATTGAACTGCTCGAACAGTTCAAGGGTTTTAGTACTTTCACAAACTTTATCGAACCCTTGCTCCCCAAAAATTGAACTGAACAACCCTGCTGCTTGTGCATAAACATCCTCGTTCTCCCTACCTTGATATAACTTTTCACTCTGAAAGAGTCCTTGCGCAAATCTTGCTCATCTGCAAGTAACTTTTATTTTGGTATACCTCTTTGCCCTCAGCATTAACTTGCAATCTATGAATATTCTCCACACGTAAATATGATGCAACACATACTCACTGCCACACACGCAGTCCTCTGTGGGCTTGCAATTACTGCGTATCAGGAAATGTGGCTTAGGAGAGCGCAGTGCTGCAGCCCTAGGGCAGGCTCTGATGAACTGTAGCTCCCTGGAAGAAATCGACATCAGCTGGAACAGGCTTGGATTAGGGGGTGCACAGGCCCTGGCTGCTGGAGTGCAGTTGTCCTCTCAGGTACTGGCAGGCGCTTGCGGAGTCATGCGGTTGGGGTGACAGTGCTGCAGAGTACATACAGCTTGTTCTGTTCTGGTGGCTCCGGTGACCCTTGAGCATTTAAACAGAGGGGGATACAGCTAAGCTGCTGTTAGCAAGGGGTCTAGTTGGAGTCTTTCTGAGGAGATCAGGTTAAAAAGACTGAACACAAGAGTAGGTGTGTTGAACTGAATCAGAAAGAAGGCGCAGACAGTGGTTAGGGTTTTGGCACGTGATGGTGGTTGGTCACCGAAAGTGCTAGTGCAGAAGATGGCAACTTGAGCAGAATGGTAAGCTCAGACTTTGAAGCAACACCCCTATTCCTTCCTTTTTGACGCACCCCCTCATCCTGCCTTACATTCAGCTCGTGACCCTGAAGCTGAGCCATGCTGGCTTAGGAGACGAAGGGGCTGCTCACATTGCGCAAGCCTTGCAACTGAATACCAGCATTTTAAGCCTGGATCTTTCAGGAAATGGAGCGGCTGCAGACACTGGCATGGTGCTTTCTGCTACACTGAAAGTGAGTGTAAAACGTATGTTGCTGATGTGCATGCGTTTGTGTGTGCGGCAGCACAATGCGCACTATTAATCAGGGTTGTTCAGTTCGATTTATTGTGAGCAAGGGTTCGATAAAGATCGTGAAAGCTCTAGAACCCTCAGACTGTTCGAGCAGTTCGATGTGCAATTTCGGAAATGGAGGATTTTCCCGGTTTCCATGGTCATACTCGTCCAAAACATGCTTGTTTTGTCTTACATGAATATATATATTAATGAGTAGAAAAATTAGAACGTGTGACGGCTATCTAAGGCTCTTTCCTGCATTTTGGGCTGAAATTTTGGACCTAAAATTTCGGAAAATGGGCATATAGTTCAACAAACTTTTAATAGCGAACAAACGGCATTTTTAGGGTTTGTAAAAATGCGTGAAAGTGCGCGAACCCGAACTTTTGACCAAACCCCGAACTGAACGACCCTGCTATTAATTCTACAAGCAGGAAGCAGCATGCATGAGTTTTTCTTTAAGGTACTTTCCCTGCTTGGCTTGCTAGAAAAGTTGGTGTTGCCATGGAAACAAAACTTTAGTTTAGCCTTGTAAAACAAGCAACCTGAAACTGTGCACGTTTGTCTGTCCAGGTCAATAAAACATTGCGGAGCTTGGTGCTCCGCAGCAACCTGATGGGCTTTACAGCAACCCGACGACTTCTACGCGTTTTACACAGCAGCTCTCTGAGCTACCTGGACCTCATGGGCTGCTCATTTCACCGAGACACTCTGAATGTCAAATCAGAGTTTCCTAACTCAGGTACGTTGTGTATTGTTCGCGCAGAATATAGATGAGTAGTTTGTGTGATGTGACGATCCAGACTGTTGGCAACTTTGTGGGTAGCCCTGTGTTCTATCATAAAAACCTTTTAAATTCTGCAGCTCGTGGGTATGCCTTTGATGTATGTAAGCTGAATCTAAGGGCCTGTACCTCTCTCTCTCTCTTTCTCTCTCTCTCTTTCTCTCTCTCTCTCTCTCTCTCTCTCTCTCTCTCTCTCTCTCTCTCTCTCTCTCTCTCTCTCTCTGTGTGTGCACTCCAGACCCCGCTGCTGCTGCCCTTCCGTCCGTGAAGATGAGCAACGTGACAGCTGCCTTTAATCCTAAAGAGCCAGATGGTGCCTATACACTGAATATGGCCAACCCAGGCCACTACCAGGTACGTAGTATCACCAAAGTGGATGGTGATTGCCAACTTGGTATTGCCATGTTGCAAAGATCTCATGCCTAGTTTATCGATGCGTTGCTGCAAGTTAAGCTTGCCACTGCAACTGTTCACTCAAACCTTTATTCTGTCCGAAAGCCACGTCTGCCTACAGTACTTGTCAATTTTCTATTGATGTTGCTAACATGCCCATGGTAAAGGAGCCAAGGAAAGCGGAGCCAGTTTCTGTCAGCTGTACCACTGTGCAGGTTGCTGTGGAGCTGTACAATCTGGCCACGCAGGAGGGCTTGTTGGTCCTGCGTAACATGACCCTGGGCAACATCCCTTTGAAAGTGTCCTCTGTCGATCAGCTTCCAAAGCATGGTACACTCTCCGTGCGTGCGATTGCCACAAAACCAACCTACTACAACGATGCGCCCCTGAGTGAGAAGGACTTCAAAACAAGGTGAGCCGGTGTCCTAGCATGCTTGTGCTGCACATAAATACTTGGACGTGTGCGCACAGCGCTATCCGACCCACGAGCTACTGATTGTGTAGGCCAGGTAGAGAATCAAGGAATGCCATGAGCCTGTTTTGAAAAGAAGTCAGATGAGCTATAATTTCCTTTGACTGGCGTGCAGCTTGTGCGGCACATGTGCATGTACATTGTGAAGCACTTGTGCCAGTTTTTAGCCAGTCGCGCAAGACCTGCAAGCTACTGAACTTTAGACTCTCAACAAACATCACCATACAGGTGGCTGGATATTGTGGCTTCTGAGCACAAGTTCCACCAAGACCCTTACAGAGTCGCTGAAGCCCGTAAAGCTGTGCGTGGAGCACTTTTCGCTCTCAAACACAGCACCCATGGGTCCTCCTGTGGTGCACTCAGCACCAGCCCCTCTCGACCAAACACAGCCCCACCCCAACTCTTTGGCGTATCTTCCTCTCACCAAAGTGGCTCCCCTTTTTCGCAGTCTCCTCCTGCTCATGCACTCAGCCCACCCACGCCAGTGTCCCACCACTTGCTTGGCACCCGTTCCCTTGGTGCAGAGCAGAGCAAGCACGAGCTGAAGCAGTCACAGCAATCCAGCAGAGCCAAAAGCAGTAGAGATGAATTTGGGAGCAAGGTTGACTTGGACGGAGCAGCGGTCGTTTCTGGATCAGTTCAGGGCCGAGGGAGTAGTAAAAATGGGCTCAAGCCTGTGGATGAGGACTCTGAAGAGCCCACTACTAGGCCTGCAAAATCCAGCCAGAGAAAGGTGAGTGGTTAGTGTGAGGTTGCTTAAGTGCAAGGACTACACATGGAACGGATTCACTTTGCAGCACTTCAATATGTGTGTGTGTCAGGTAATGCTCCTGATAAGAGCGTCTTTGTAGCCGTACTTTAGGTGCAGACATTGCAAGACCTGAATAGAAGGCGCAGGGGTGGAATGTGGCACTTCAGGCCAAACTATGCTTGCTCTCAGCAACTTCGACATGCTTAACTAGCAACTTTGACATGCTTAACTGGCAAGGTTGGGGTTGGAGTGAGCCTGTCTTGATAATGTAGCAAACGTGTTACAAAATATACGAGAGAGGCACTAGCATACAAACAGAAAACAGCCAGCCAACATCACAGAATGTGATCAACGTCAATTCACAGACAGGGTGCTGAAATTAACAAAGCAAGCTGTGCTCTGAGTATGCCGCTATTACTGCACAGACAAGCGAGGATGGCTAGGAAGGAAGTTTACACAAAAGCGTTGCACAAGCTTTGAAGTGACGAGTCTGACTCCCATTTCTGCGGGGAACCCAACAAGCTTCCTAGATACATTGCTGATCCTTTATGCATTTGCGTAACTTGTAAGCATAACTTTGCACAAGCTCTGCATGCACAAGTAGTGCACCCTTGATTTCAATGCCCCTTGTGCTCATTATCATGTACGCACATAGCAGCGTGCATCCAACTTATATGCCCTTTTTATCATATACGCACATAGCAGCGTGCATCCAACTTATATGCCCTTTTTATCATGTACGCACATAGCAGCGTGCATCCAACTTATATGCCCTTTTTATGCCAACCTTTCCTGTACGCAGCACGCTCGGCAACAGTCACGCTCCCAAGTGGCACGCTTTCCAAGCAACAATTACGAGCAGTCTTGCATCATCCCAGACCCTGCTCTTCCATCCCCCTCCTCTTCCTCTTCCTCCTTCTCCTCCTCCTCCTCTTCATTCATTCCCCCTCGGTCCCCCTCTCCCCCTCTGCATACTACCTCCTTGCATACAATGACTCACGTGCGGGCCGTGAGCGATGATTGGCGCATGAGCTTGCTGGTGAGTTGTTTCGTTAACATATACAGTGGATTTGTTCTGTTGCATTTTTAATAGCAGGTAACACACTCTTCGCCCACCTCTTGCTTTCTGTTTGTCCTTGACATTTTCTCCATCAAGGGTGGTCTACTCCTCTCTTAATCATAAAGCTGCGGAATACCATTGTTGTGTGATCCATGCACTTAAGAAGCACAGTGTTGAATATAGATAATGATTCCTGACACCCCTTGTGCTGTGCCAGGAGGTGCTATTGGAAGATGCCTACCTCACTTGTAGCCAGCTGCGTCGGATAATGGAGTCAATGCACGAGCCAGACAAACGTCTGCAGGCTGCACTTTTGGTGCGTTGCTTCCACGATTCTTTGTACGCTTGTGCTGAGTGCACTCACTGCAGCTCTCTAACCAACCAGAACCGTAGCATTTATTGTGCTGCAAACCGCATTCTCCACAACTTGTGTGTCAGTGACTGCTGCCGTTCCTCACGCACATCAGCGGCGTGGTTGATATCATTACACACCATCGTGACTCCAGGGATTTGGCGTGCTGTCAGACCCGCATTTGCTGCACCATGTGCTAGACATCTTGGAACCACAGCAAGCAGCAACGTTACGAGAAACCTTGGGAGGTCTAATGTGAGTGTTTGGATGAACTCACCAGGTCTATGCTTTATTTTCATGTACGTTGTTTTCGAGCTTTTGCAACGATGACCAGAGTAGGTGGGAATGTCAAATGGCTGTGACCACCTTATTCCTGTTGTAACCTATACAAGCTAGAAAGAGCCCACTAGGGTGCCAGGTTCTGTTACAAAATAGTTTTGATTGTTGTCAGTTTAAATGCTTTATAATTTAAGGGCTGTATATACTTTGGTATGTCTCGTTTGTTAGCCTCTAAATCCCAGGGTCATAAGTAGTTTGGTACAACTGGTTTGTTCTGCAGAAGAAACGGGGAGTCAAAGTAATAATTGATAATTTTTTCTTCACTAAGCCTCAAGGCATCCTCAGCCACTGCTCTTCCCGTTCCTGTTTTGCTCCCTTGCAGCATGTACCACCCAGCGAACCCAACAGGCGCGTGGGAGCTTCGTCTCGACGACATCAGCAGCCCAAATGTAACACGCCACCTGCTGACAGGCTTCTTGCAGCAGCACCATGGCCAGCTGACCAAGCACCCGCACAACGTTTGCTTTACACTGGTGAGAAGCATGCACAGCTGGTGCATTTAAGCAGCCTGCAACAGTGACCTTCTGCTGGTTTGGAAAGCGTCACCTTATGGTGAAGCACTTGCAGATTGTGTGGGATCCTGCAAGCCTTTTTTATTTCCACATTGGGGCATATAGAGTGCCACTTGCAACCCATGGTGCAGTGACACACACAAGCACACACACATACACACATGCACACACACACTCAACCACACACACGCAGCTCACAATCAACAGAGAGCACAAGGACCTACCCCCCGATCCCCACAAGATTGTGCTGCCTTCTTCTGGCTCGTTACGCCTCAGCTTCGTCGATCTTCGGCCAGTGATCTCCCCTGATCCTCCCCCTTTTCCCCCCCCTCCTCCCCCTCCCAAGCCTGCAGCTCACACTGAAACTCCCACAGCAGCTGCGGCGACTGGCAATGAACAGTCGTCAGGGGCTCGTTTCAGGCCTGCTGCCTTGGCAGCAGCGGCAGCCTACAGGGCACAGGCTGCTGCAGCAGCAGCAGCAGCAGCATCATCAACTTCAACAGTCAGCCCTCTCCCACCTCCTGCTGACAAAAAGGCTTCTGCTGCTCCAAAGGCGGATCCTGGCCCAAAGAAGCCAGTGCTACTTACGAAGCCTGTCCTCATGAGCCAGCAGCAGATGGATGCACTGACAGCAGCGCTCCAGCACTTGCCTACTTTGGAGCCCATCGAGGCAAGTGTAGAGAGGGTGGTCAGGATGGGCTGACTTTCATTGGGCATAAAAAGGTTCCCTGTCCTTCCTACAAAATTTAAACGCTCTTGTCTTTCATGCCCCATTTCCAGCCAGTTGGTGGCTCCAGGCTTGCAGGACAAGCTTTTTGCCACCACACATTGCCTTCCTCTCACTCCCAGCAATTCATGCTCTCACCCTATGGTGTCATTGGCCCCCTCTTTGCAGCTGGCCACCCTGGTGGACACAAGTGGCTGCATGGAAACGCACGAGGCCATGCGGGCTCTTGGCTACCCGTGCATGCCATCCTGGGCACAGGCATTCGAAGAGCATGAGAGCCGGGAGGGGAGTGGCTTGTCTGATACTGAGGATGGAGGCGAAGGAGATACCGCCACCCTCGTGCATGCTTCGTCATCAGACTTTGGAGGTGTGTGTGTATGTGATGTGTGTTGTGTATGTATGTATGTATGGCGGCAATGCGTACCACGTGAAGAGGGAGTGCTTCAAAGAACACACAGCGCTGGAAACTGGCAACCTTGCAAAGTTATCCTTGAGTCCCAAAACTAACCCTTAACCCTTGACCCTTTTCTTTGCTTGCAGGCGGTCCAAGGCACCCCCATCGCCCCAGCCGCAGGCCCTCTGCTGATGTGCTCAGCACCAAATCAAGGGGGCTGCACATGCAGCGAACTAACAGTGGGCTTTCCGTGTCCTCATCTTTAGTGCCCGTCGTGACCCAGGATGGAAGCTTACAGGCAGGTGTGAGTATATCTGGTCAGAGGAGGAGATCCAGCACTGGCCTCGCATCTCCGCCTACCCCTGTCCGGGACAGCAAAGATGGCATGGCACCCAAGCAGAAACGAGGGGGCAGCGCAAAGGGAGGCTCAGATGTGTTGCCATCACAGCAAGGGAAATCCTTCACGATGCAGCAGCAGGGCAGTGACAACGCCCAGGGTAAGGGAGCCAGCAGCGGTGCCGCGAAGGAGAAGAAAAAAAAGGGTCGGGGTAAAGGGGGGAAAAAGAGCAAGACCGGCAGTGCCTCTGTTGCTCTTCCGCCAGACTTGCCAGCCAGCAGCAGCAACAGCCGCCCCCCCAGCAGTGTCAAAGGCATCGATAGCAGTAAAGTGTTGATGCAGTCGCATAGCCAGCAGCTGAGCTCTCCCCTCACCTTGAGGAGCTCCTCACCCTCCCCCAACCAGCTGCCCTCACGGCCTAGCTCAGCAGCTGCAAATCCCCGTCCCTCTTCCCCTCTCCTCAGACCCCGGTTGCAGGCAGTGTCTGAGACAGGCGGGCTACAGTTGCGGGGCTCCTCTGCAGGTAAACGCTGTATGCACAGGGTTTAAATGTTGAAACAGACAGCGGGGAGGGACGTGATGGCCTTTGGCTAGTTTTGAGCTCAGAATATAGTTGCCGCTTGTGTCTTTGCCTCTTTCAGGGACACACACACACACACATACACACATACACACACTCACACACATACGCACACACACGCACACACACATACACATACGTACACACACGTACACACTCACACACATACACACACAAACATGAACACGCACTAATACACACACATACAAAACGGAACCCTGTAGGCTCAAGGGCCTCTGCCTCTGACAGCTGGGGTCACTTCAAAGGGGAGGTGGTGGGCCTCAGAGACCATGCCGGCTTTGTGGAGGCCATGCGCATGCTGGCAGTATCACACTACATTACGGTGAGATGTTAGAGCGAGGGGTCTGGCGACAAACTGTGTAAGGGAGGAGGTTGAGGTCACTGAGTCCATGAATATGTATGCAGTCAGGGAGTGCCTTCCCCCAATAGGTTTGTAAAAAAGTGAGATTGAGCTCTGGACTGCAAGCTGCATGTGGCACTGTGTACAAAAAAAGCGTAGGTACCAGGAAGGAATTTGAACAGAGGAAGGCATGGTGGTGGACAGGGCAGCTGCTGCAGCCCTTCTGTCAAATTAATATCATGTCAGAGCAGGCTTGCCCTCCAAACCCTTTTCCCGTACCCCTTGAAACGTGTGCCTGCAGTGTGAGCAGCTTGCACGGCTCCTAGCTGTCCTGCCTGTTGTTAACGACAGAGGGGTTGCGTCGTTAGGGGTGGAGCTGTGCACCATGTTCTGGGCACGCACTGTGGACAGGAGCTCTGTAGACCCTACCAAAGGGGGCTGGACCAGCGTGATGCGACGCCTTGCACCACAGCAGCAGGTGGGGCTTTGCTGTGACGTCAGTGCACTGCTGCTTCTATACTGCTTTTGAGCAATCAGACGGCCTTGGAATCTTGTTGGAATTTGTGTTGAAGCTTTTGCCTGACTGCGCTGCTCCCAGAAGAAACTAACTGGTAAGTTCGTTGTACTGTATGTACGTCATCCATGACTGTTGCTTTAAACAACAACCCACGAGAGATCAGCATGTCTACTTAGTGCTGTGCCTTATTTGAGTTGAAGTATAAGCTATATGCATGCCCATCCATTGCAGGTGTGCCTGGCGCAGCGCCTGGGCTACATGAACATATTTAACAGGAAGCGGCCGGCTATGCACTACTGCCTGCGTATGTTCCGGCAGGACGAGCACGAGATAGCGTGGCAGGTACAGCACGTGCATACAGCTGTTTGCATCTCTACCACCGCACCTTTGCTCCTGTGCTTGAAGCATTGCCAGCGCAGTTGGTCGTCTTTGGAGGCAGTGTGTTGGGTGCCTATAGTGTTGTTTGCTGGCGACGAGAATCAAATTCTGTATTTATCTGTGATTGGTGCTCTTGTCGCAGTTGTTCAACATGGCTATCAATGCATCGCACACATGCTTCCTGGACTTCCATGTGGATGGCGTACCCAAAAAAGTGAACCAGGTAAGCATCCCGGCAATATTGCTTTTCGTCTGGGTCCCATAATTATGAGCAGGTTTCATGCTATTTTGTGGGGGGAAAATCATGCTATTTTGTGGGGGGAAAATGAGGGTAAATCGGCTGCGCACGCCTGCTTTTCTTTGTTCCGTCACTTTTCCGATTCCGCAGAATTTGTTCGACCATAACTTTGCCATTCTTCAGTGGTCAAGCATATACATGTCCCTGATTATGTAGTTAGTAGATGAAATTAAGATATTATTTCTCTAGCTTTAACCTGCTGGTGTTGTTGAGACAGAGGCTTGGTTCGTGACTTCACAACACCTTTCAGCACACTTCATTGCCTGGTTGTGAGTGTAAGGGAGAGGTAGTAAAATGTTGCAGGATTGCCAGTCTCATGGCCATTAGGGGGATAAGGTTTTGTTGTGCTTTCTACATGAACGTATCCCATTTCAAATCGAGAAGCCTATCAAATGAGTGGAAGCTCTTAATCTGCAATGCACCATAGTGGGTTGAGGGCTTCTCTACTTACCACCAATTGCATCTACTAGACGCAATATGGTGTCAAGAATCTCTCCTTCTTGCCGGCAACTTAACGTAATTACTGGTGATTTTTAATGTTCTACAAACAATGGCGTACTTGTGACTTGCTTCTTCAGGGTCCAGGCATGTGGCCAGTGATGCGGGGCAGTGCAGCCACGGGGACAGTGCCTCGAACCACCTGCGAGTTTGACTTTGCCTGGGATCACGTTGCCATTGCAGAGGCAGCCAATAAGAAGGGGAAAGGTGAGGCAGCACTGGATGAGGGTTTTGCTCTTGTACGTGTTACATACATTTTGTGTAAGTGAGCACAACTAGACACTACTGCTCCAAAGAGAGCAGAGCCTAAAGCATCAATGCGTGACGGTGGTCCTGATTCCAACCCCTTGTTGTTTCTTAAATATAAATATTAGTATTGTTGTTCAAAAACAGACTGTTGGGCATTATCTGATTGCCTGGCATCCGGCACATACCCAGCACAATAACTAGGCATCAAGTGCATTTAACAAAAGATGCAGGGCATCTTACTCAGGGGCAGAACAGACAAGATGTGTTTACAGCTGCCCTTTCTGATAGCTTTGATAAATTAGGCTCCTAATTTAATTCCGCCTGATTCGTGTGTATGACATGAGGCACGTTTAACTCAGTAGCACTCTTTTGATCCTACCACGCAGGGAAGAGTTAAGATGATGCTGATATAGATGTCCAATGACTGCAGGAGAGCGGTCAATTGTCCTCACATTGATGGCATGATTTGCAAGAGATTAGCAGGATTTGTGGCAATGTTTAGTTATGGCAATGGATATAGAAAGGTGCTTAGCTAGCTCTGACACTTTTTGAGCATACTTTCAGGAGGCGCCAGGAAGCATAACTAAAAAAATATATATACATATTTACGGGTCAAATCAGGGAGGAAGGGGATGGGGTGGTCCCCCGGTGGGGTTTTTGAAGGGGTCTCCAATTTTTTTCTGGGCCACTTAAAACGAAATTTTAGATACATCATTGGATTCTCAGCTCAAGCCCAGTTAATTGGCACCCTTTGTGAGCAAATTGGTAAAAGGGGCGCGGAGGCTCTGTAAACATGTCCAAAATTCGCAGGCTCACGCGCTCGGGTGCAGGCTGCAGGGTAAGTCAAGCCAATGGAGCAGCAATTCACTCCAACCTTCCAGGATTGTGCCAGCATGAGATAGTCAGTGGAATTTTGAGGAAATGGAAGCAATGTGGTACTGTGCAAGCCAGTCGTGGGTGCCTGGTAGGTCATGTGTGCATGGGCGTCCGTATCTCAGTTTTTGCCCCATAGCTCTGCAACACTTCAGTTTCATGTCTTGATGAGCATGCTGATGGATGCGGCATCCAAAAAGGAGCAGATTGGTACCCTGTTTTGTCTGGTGGGGGCA
>Ga0307945_1000377_pt1 | contig 29818 bp, 25 predicted proteins | sample OrgLakmetagen228_FD_201818 | JGI IMG/M metagenome (GOLD analysis project Ga0307945, IMG submission 201818) | Saline water microbial communities from Organic Lake, Antarctica - #228 | ecosystem: Environmental > Aquatic > Non-marine Saline and Alkaline > Saline | place: Antarctica: Organic Lake...
CTTGTCTCTTTTTCTGGTGTCTTGTTCAGTCTGGCCTCCTTCTCTTCTTGAAGCTGCCTTTTTTTTTGCTATAGCTCAACTGCCCTCGCTGGCGGATATAGCTGTGTAACCCTTACCCTTACCCTTCCTAGACCCGTATACCCCTTGCCTGCAGGCATTGCTATTTTGTACAGGAACCTAATTGCTCAGTAGCAAAACTGCTGTGTACCGCTACCTGAGGCAAATGTATCATCGATCAATAGTTCGCACAGTGTGCGTAAAGTTTGGTCTCTGGACTGCCAAAGACAATGTACGTTTGTCTCGTCGGGAAAAGAATAGGAAAGAAGACGGGCTCGAGCGCGGATCGAGCATGCAAGACGGGGAGGAAGTGGGGCGGCTAAGGGTCCCCACTCCAAAGTTAGGTTTGGTTCAGTGCTGTGGCTGCTCAAGCATCACGAGTGATGCCGTGCAGCAAAGAAGAAGAAGAGTGGGCTGGTGAGCCGGAGGGCCACCATTGCCACCCACCAGTGTTACTCAGGGAAAAACGCCAGCAAAAAAAGGAAGCTCAAGGGCTTGGGAGTCTGAGGCAGGCAAACCAAAACACCTCTCACCCCTAAACAGCACACAAAAGATACATCAGGCGGCCATCACTGCACCTAGGCTACAACGGACTATGTACAACACCAAGCCAGGCTTCTAAACACACCTATGGCAGCTTGGCAAGGAACAATTTCTACACTCTCAGTAACCACGCCACACAACTAAACAACAATGCATCACTCTTCCACTTGCTCCTTCCACAAGCACGGCATCGTATTCTACACGTATTAGGCACGCCCCAAACTGGACACGTCATATCCAGGCATGGCAAAGGCCTCGGCAAAGCCCTCCACACGGGCACGGATCTCAGCCACCTGTGTTTGTGTGTGTGTGTGTGTGTGTGTGTGTGTGTGTGTGTGTGTGTGTCGCGTACAACGAGCAACATGACATATATCAAACAAAATAATCTTTTCGTGTGTTGTCTGAACAAGTTAATTTACTGTAAAGCACCTAGGCTGCCATGATTCAGTACCAGACAACTAAAATATTCTGTCATACTCCAAGTACTCCGAGTGGCGCCACGCACCTTGGCGTGGCCTTCCAGGGCCTTGGTGAAATCCTTGAGCATTCGCCCGCTGCTGGCCTGGACCTCCAGGCACACCTGAAATGGTGCAGCAACAGGCAGAGACGCGTTGGCTTGCGTTGGCTTGCATGCACGTGCAAGTTGTGTACGCAATGTGTGCCATGCCAGATGGGGGTCAATGCAAGTGTCCTACTACACACGCCCAGCATCACTCATAGGCACACGCAGGAATCAAAAGACATCACGCACGGACAATTAAATAGTAACATATTACTGCGCAAGCAAATGAATTGGCTGACAAGTCCTTGCAGGCAGAGAGATGCCCTCCTTTGAAGTCTGTACAAAGCTAAACTCAATTGTAAAGGATACAAGCGGGCGGCCCCACCACCCACGATCCCACCTCAAGCATCTGCACAACTTCAAATACGATGCCTGTACGTTGTGAAAACACAGTCTGCCACTGTTTTGCAAAACACCTCTTCGTAGAAATTCAACTTACACGAGGGCCTGCATCTACACAAGGCCCACACCCTTTTTATGAAACTTGTTTCCACACCACCTCACGCTCTAAGGCCTGCTCTTACACAAGGACTGCCTCTTTTCCACGCACCTGCACCACCTCATGCATGAAGTCTGCAATCTGGGCAAAGTCAGCCTCCTTCAGCCCACGGCTGGTCATGGCAGGAGTGCCGATGCGCACACCCCCTGGGTTCATGGCACTCACGTCGCCAACCACAGCATTCTTGTTCAAGGTGATGTGGCACACGTCGCATGCCACCTGCGTGTGACATGCATGTCAGGCACATGTGTGTGTGTGTGTGTGTGTGTGTGTGTGTGTGTGCATGTGCGTGTGGCAGACACTGTTGAGGTGTGCAGGTCATAGCACAAACACACGCGCACGGACACACACACACATATCCATCCATACATGCATACGTACACACACGCCCACACACATACCTGCATCTTGCCACCTGTCACACCAGCTGGCCTCAAATCCCACATCACGAGATGGTTGTCTGTTCCGTCAGTGCAGACCTTGTAGCCATGCTGCGCAAATAGGATACAACGAGGATGCAGCTTGTTGAAAAACTCTGCACACATCGGCAGCCATGCGATCTCGTGGTCAAACTTGGGAGGCTCTGGCCTGAGAAATTATATTTTGACCTAACAACGCAAAGTATGTCGTATTGTATGTACGTGTGTGTGTGTGTGTGTGTGTTTGGGGGGAAGGTGGCACACGGTAGTTCTCTGACGATCCATGCGTGCCCCTATCACTCTCGAGCATCCTGCAAAAGCATGTTTTCCCGTAAAGGTGAGAATCGGGCTAACCCATTGCCTCTTCGTTGGCTATTGGCGTTTCTCTCTCTCTCTCACACACACACTTGCACGCACACACACTTGCACGTTGACAGCTACAAGCTGCAGCCGCACTGAAGAAAGAGGAACAACAGAGGACAAGAGAAACCCGTGTGTATCTGTGCCGCTGCCCACCTGCTGCAAGCGTGCGGCCACTGCACGGCTGTTAGCCACCACTTGCTGCTGGTAGGTCTTAAAGGCGGGAGTGGATGCGTGCTTGAGGGCAACAGCCAAGGCGCCAATCTGGTGGTTGTGGGGGCCACCCTAAAGAGACACACACACACATCAAGTCAATAAGGGCCGTGTACAAGAGTGCTGGTACTAGGAAGTGCTGATGTGTTCTGGTGGTGGTCGTGGGGGCCTCCCTTCATTGCATTACAACAGGGAATGTTTGGAAGTGTTGGTCCTGTGAAACGATAAGGAGCGCTGATGTGGAGGTGGTTGTAAAGGCAGGTAGTCTGGTAGTGACTGACACTGGTAGTGGCTGACACTGGTAGTGGCTAACACTGGAAGTGGCTGGTAGTGACTGACATTGGAAGCCGCTGACGTTGATGTGGTGGTTATGAAGGCAGGTAGAGGTAATAAGTAATAAGGCTCGCTCTGCATGGCAACAAGGCTCTGGCAGAATCACACAGGGCCAAAACACCGGCACACACAATACTGTGCCTACCAGCGTCGCTGCAGTACGTGTATAAGCCTCGTCCTTGACGCCCTAGCGTCTCACACATGGCAATTAAACACATACACGCTTTTTTGCCTACCGGGAAGGCCCGGATTTATTTTAAAAAGCGCCTTCCCAACCCAGCGGAAGGAGCCTAATGAGCGTCTCAGCAAATATTACACACAGACCTGGAGTGAGGGGAAAACCGCAAAGTTGATCTTGTCTTCGTAGTCATACTGAGTGCCCTCTGCCTCTCCCTTAGCAAGACGGTCAGCGGGCTTGACACCCTGCACGATACATTAATTAGAGCATTGAGCAAATTGCAGGAGTACACCAGGCGAGTAAAATATTATACACAAGTTAGATGCAAAAAGTTAACATCCCAGGTACGGGCTGGATGATTTGGCGCAAGCTTTGCATGGTGGTACAGTTCAATTCCACGGCCTTTCACCCTGACAAAAATTGGTACACAGGGTCTAGTGTCACAAGCCCAACATCAGCTTGACCTGCCCAGCCATTATCGTGCTGAGCAACTGCTATGCGCGGGCACGGCACTCAGTCAAATCATTGTTTGTTACAGTGAGAGGTATGTTCCAAGGTTAATCCGATGTCCAAATCATAACCACCGGCAGGGAAGCCTGCATGGTCACAGATGATGAGACAAAGTATTGCGTTTAAGGCACAGAGGGACCCCTCCAGGCAAGTCCAGGCCCACATGCGAACATAATACCGGCAGAGGTACTCCTACTACAAGAGGTTTTTGTGTCTTTCAGGACTGTAGCCTAAAAAAGTTTGGTCATTCAGGCAAGTCCAGGGGTCCTAGATGAACGGACGAATATGTACTTGTGTCGAGGAGCCTCTTGCTCACCTTCCGGCAGAAGATCATGCCAGCACGAGGGCCACGCAGGGATTTGTGGGTGGTGGTGGTCACCACATCAGCGTAGTCAAAGGGGGAGGCCAACACTCCTGCTGCCACAAGGCCACTGTGTGTGTGTGTGTGTGTGTGCGCGTGCATTTAAAGTGGAACTATGCAAGTACACATACCAAGGCCGTAGGTGCATGTCGTAAAATTTCACAGGTATAGATTGGTGTCTAAGCCACAATTGTATGCCAAATGCGGTCATTGAGAGGCATCAGAGACGTTGCTCTTTGCTTGCAAATCCTCTGCATTTGCTTTCTGCATTTCTTTGTGCGCGCAGTTGCCATCTGCAAGCACATGTTCTAAGCGCCTTTCTGCAATCATGAAGCGGGAGGAGAGCTCGGAAACAGATCGCCTTCTCTTGTCTGAGGTGCAAACACTAAATGCACCAAGGCGACGCAAGGGGGAATGCTCATTGGCATTATGCAAACAGAACTGCATGTATGTACATGCTTCTGGCTAACCCATGAACATTCATGCAGCAACCAAAGGGGGCCGGCCACTCTTCAAAATGCGCATCCCCCCAATACTGACCTGATGTGGGCCATGTCCATCATGAGGTAGGCGCCGACCTTGTCAGCGATTTCACGGAAGCGCTTGTAGTCAAAGTCACGAGGGTAGGCGGAGGCGCCGCAGATGAGCATCCTGGGGCGGAACTCTACGGCCTTCTCCTCTAGCTTGTCCATGTCGATCAGGCCAGTCTGCGTAAGGTGCAAGGACACAGCATCAGTTGTGTGCCGGCGCGTAGCAGCTGAATTGAGTCAGCCTTGAGCGTGCTTTCTGCTTTTTAATCCTTCAAACATCACTCCCTGCAGCTAGAGAACGCGCTATCCTGATCGCACTTGCTCAAACCCATAAGAATCAGGTGGCAGGTGAGGATAAAAGAAGACATGTTTCAGGCACGCACCTCCTGGTTGAGCTTGTAGGGCAGGGACTCGAAGAAAATGGAGGTAGCTGACACCTTCTTGCCGGCGGTGTAGTAACCGTGGGTCAAGTGACCTCCGCTGGGCAGGTCCAAGCCCATGATGCGGTCGTGGGGGTTGAGCAGAGCGGTGTAAACCGCAAAGTTGGCAGGGCTGCGGGCATTTGTATGGGAACAATGTTGGTGGTGTGTGTGTGTGTGTGTGTGTGTGTGTGTGTGTGGAGAGAGAGAGAGAGAGAGAGAGAGAGAGAGAGAGAGAGAGAGAGAGAGAGAGACATAGAGAGAGAGAGAGAGAGAGAGAGAGAGAGAGAGAGAGAGAGAGTATACATGCGTGTCTGTCAAAATTGAGGGGAGAAAACGTTCCTCCTGCACCGCGCCACCCCCTTCCCCCACAAGCGCGTGCTCACCTGCCGGAGTAGGGCTGCACGTTGACCCCCCACTTGGCGGGGTCCAGGCCGAACGCAGCCAGCGCACGGTCCTTGCAAATGAGCTCGATGCGGTCAATGAACTCGTTGCCGCCGTAGTACCGCGCGTTGGGCTGGCCCTCCGAGTACTTGTTGGTCAGGCAGGAGCCCAGGGCCTCCATGACGGGTGCGGACGTGAAGTTCTCGCTGGCAATGAGCTCAATGCCCTTCCTGCGTGTGTGTGTGTGGTGTTTGCGTGTTTTGAGTGGCGAATGCGTATGGCCCATTACGCTGCGGGCATCAGGACGGAGACGGACACAGGGACAGGGAAGCTGCGCAGCCTCACTGCCAGCCACGAAGAGGGAGGGGAGAGGGAGGGAGAGGCGCGTGCCACAAGCCAGCAAAACTGTCAAAGCCACGCATACTCACCATTGCCTGACCTTCTCCTGCTCGATGATGTTGTACACCTCTGGGTCCGCGTCGCACAGGGGGCTGTGGGACTCAGGGAACACTTCATCCATGGCAGCATTTTTTCCGGTGGCGTGGCCGTTCTGGGCGTGGCCGTTCATGTCGGGCTTGGTGTGGAAAATTAAAATGTATTAAATGAAGTGGTCCCGTTGACTGCTTGTACCTTTAGACCCTTTAGCTCGTACACCTTTTCCAGGCAGATCACAAATAACGAAACGTATTTAATACCTGCTAGCTTCAATGAGTGCCAATAAAGAAGGAGGGGAGAAACAGAGCGGACCCAAGCTCGAGGACATTGCCAAGGTATCCTGCGTGCCTCTATGGTGTACTCTCGAAAGTAATGGAAACTTGCTGGCTCATCAGGGGCTGAAAGTGTGTGTACTCAGAGTTGCTGCTAGATCAAACATTACACACTGTTTGTAACCACTCACGCACGTGCGCGTGTTATATTCATGTGTCCGCTCACAGGCCAGGCAACAAGTCCAGTCATCGACAGAAAAGTTGCTGCATGCTTCAAACGCAAGTAAGCAAAAAGAAAGCACAGGCGGCAGTGTGTAATGCGATGAATAAACCGCCCAATTCAATTATGCTAGAGATACCCGCCCGTGTGACACACACACATGCACTGCCTCCCCAGGCGGCCAAAACATCACACCAATGTTTTTGCTGATCTTATGCTGATGGAAAGCAGGGCCAAAGATCAACTCCACAAACTTCCGCTGCCATCTCTCTCCTGTTGCACTCGCTTGCAGCTGGCAACACGCCTCCATCTCCATTAGAGTCCAAGACTGTACCTTCCCCCCCACGTAACTCCAATAGTGGCAACGGATTGGAGGGCGCGCTCAAAGGGGCTGCTGATTACGCGTCTTACTTGCAGGAACAGGTAAAAATCTCTACTTTCTCCTAACAGTACATTTGTCAGATCATCCAGGCGGTTTTCTCAGACGAAGAGCCCCCTTTTATCTACGTTTAAATCAGCGTTGCCCAAAGTGAATGTGCCGGTTTCAGGTTTTACGGGCGGGATGAGCAGTGACTTTTCTGCACAGAGCAACCAACCCTGGAAAGCTCTGCTCATTCGTAAATGCATACTGCTGTACAAAAGTTGTGAACATGAATTCGAATTCAAGCTTCACTTCTTGTCGCGTATTTCATAATTTTCCTCCTTTTGGGATCTGGCTGAAGCAATGGTACTTGCTTTTTGCTAACATGTGTGGTTTTTGGGAGAAGTGGTTTTTGCGGTCCGTCTGGCACGCGGCGTAAAATGCGTATCAGATTATAAGATTATAACATACATACTAAATGCACCAAACATGCTAAAAATGCAGGATATTTTCTATTGTAAACCAATAAAAAGCAACACACTATACTTACACAAGCTCAGACTGCACACGGACGATTCCAGCCAGCCAAACCCCAGCCGCTGCCAGGCCATTCCCCTGAGACGCAGATGTCCAAAGAAGACTCCTCCACATTGTCCGAGGCTGCCAAAGTAGATAGGCAACAGGTGACCTGTGATTCTGTTAGGGCAGCTGCAGGGGGGGCTGGGGGTGACACTTTCCTGTTTATCCTCTGCATTGGGGAAGGGCTGATACCTTGTTTCTTTTCAAAATACAAAATTAAGCAAATAATATAAATCACCCTCAGGGCGAGGACAAGACGCCCTACTTTGGCCCTGCTTCTCCCTCTGAGCCATTTGGTGAATCCCTTATGTCTCCTGACAACGTCAACTCCAAGAAGTATTTTGAGCGTGGCAAGATGTATGTGACCGAGGAAGGTAGGAGGCAAGCAGTCCTTTCCTTCCTTGCACGCGTAGTCTTTTAAGCACTTGATCTAGGTCCATGCTTATCAATGTGTTCAAGCCACACAGAGTAGAGAGTAAGGGGAGGAACAGGGTGTACTACTGCGCATGAGCGTGTATGTGAGTTAGGACTACACACAGTAAGGGGAGGAACAGGGTGTACTACTGCGCATGAGTGTGTATGTGAGTTAGGACTTCACACAGTAAGGGGAGGAACAGGGTGTACTGCGTAAGGGATCGATAGAGAGTAAGGGGAGAAACAGGGATCATAGTTTTTTTCATACTTTTTGCTCTTGTCAGGTGGTGGTGAGGATGAAACAAAAGCCCCACTACGTGCACCAGCAGTGACAGGCACTCCACTGGCGCCGGGTATGTGATGTTTGGTGCTCTGGATGATGGTTTAGAAAGGCACAAAGGCAGCGCTTGCTGCAAATAGCTAGGAAAAGGAAGCATGGGTGTCGTACTGCAACTGTAGCCCACCAAAGGAGCAAAGAGATAAAAAAATAGGTCAGATCTAACCAAGTAGCTTCTACATAGCTTCCTATCTTTTCCTCCCGCTCACTTCTCTTTCCTGGGGCGTCCTGCAAACACACCCGACACTGCATCCTGCTCACTCTCGTGCACGTGCCTTTTTCCCCCTCTCTTATATTCACTGAGAAACCAGTATTGCAATGTACCTTACCTATTAATGATATCAGGCAGCAATATAGAATCCACCTTTGGACCTGATGAGCCGCCGCCACCCGGTCGGATCCAGTCTGGGCTTCAAAACCTCAAATACGCAGGGGTGAGCTTTCAAACTTGCCTTACTGTGTGAAAGTATGTAAACTGGGTGTGAGAACTGTCCTGCAGCTCCTGAAGCCAACGCTTGAGTTGTATGGTGAGGACCCCCAACAAGGAGCAAAATGACTGTCTGATCGAGTCCATCTCCTCTTTTGGACACTGCATGTGCAGTAGCTTCTGAAACACATACTGCATGCCAATGTAGAGGAGAAACGCTAGGGGAAAAAACAATGAAGGCCAACCAGAGATTGAGAGTTGCAATTTCATTCATTGTAAAATAGCTGTTGAGTTGAGATGCTATCATCATCATCACAATTATTTCCAAATCATATCCATCCGTAAGACCCTTTTTTGAGGTAAAATCTTTGTGGGTTAAGAAGTACACGGGTTTTGTTACAATGTGTTGTATATATACTGGTTTGGTGACATAATTGCACGTGCGCATCTGGTTGGCAACTTAAGTACAGACAGTGCACGATCTGACCCGACTGCTTGCAAAAGACTCAACACTCAGGTGTCTCCGCCACAAGCAAGCCTGCCAAAGTATTGAGCAAAAACAGGGTGTGTGTGTGTGTATGTGTGTGTAAGGTGTGGGCCTTTCAACAGGCTCTTCGCTTGAGGTGATCAAACTCTCTTGTTTGGGTTTGACCATACCAAACATGCAAAAATATCCTAAATGGAGGTGTGTGCTTGATCCAGATTGCTTTCTCTTTCTTTGATATGCGTTTAAAGTGTGCATACTCTTTGTTCGCAGCTTCATGCTGGTGAAGTCCCACCGGCTGTGGAGAGGGTTCTCAAAGTCAAACAGAGGAGTTTATCAGCTGCACGGCAGCCTCATCTCTCTTAAAGAGGCCGCTCTCTGAGCATGCCTCTTCCTTAGCATTCTTCAGTACAATCTCCACCTGAAACAGTTTTTCTGTACACTACCAGGTCCCGAGCCTCTCAGGTGACGTACAAGAACAAGGAGAGCCCTCTGATCCCACGCCGGAGCAAGAGCGTGCCACTCGCTACATCAAAACTGCTGCAGACCCAACCTACAACCCTGTCTTACGTGAGTGTCTTCTTCTCAACCTTCTTCAAGAACAGGCGACTCGCTACATGATTTGTTGGCGTATTACATAGGTCAAGGGGAGGTAGAAAACTCCCTACTACAAGGTTAAAACGCTCATCAAGTCTGCTGCAGACCCAACCTACAACCCTATCCCTTATCCTGTGCAAGCTACTTTTCCCAATTTTACTTTTTGTATTTCAGAGGCAGGAAACTTTCCGTGCAGTGCCTAACGACTGTGGCTGTTGCACCGCATGCATGCATGCATGCTGCTCCCCTTGTTTAAATATCGTGCCTCCTGATTGATGCCTGCACAAAGCAGGCAGCAACAGCGCCGGCAAAAAAGGGCATGGAAGTTTTAAACTCAAATACCTATTGCAAACATCAAAATGCAGGAGCAAAGCAGGCAGCAGCAGAGGCGCTTCCGCACCCTGGGCCACCTCCGTTCGTAGCACCAGAGCGCGCGGATGGCAGGCCTGAAACCTCAGTGTATTTTGAGCACGGAAAGAAGCATCTGGTGCATGATGGTGGGTAATGGCCTTTGTTAGCTGTAGCATCTGATGCATGATGGTGGGTATGGTTGTTAGCTGTAGCATCTGTGGTTGGTGGGTATAATTGTTAGCTGTAGCATCTGGTGCATGATGGTGGGTACGGTTGTTAGCTGAAGCATCTATGGTTGGTGGGTATGGTTGTTAGCTGTAGCATCTGGTGCATGATGGTGGGTATGGTTGTTAGCTGAAGCATCTATGGTTGGTGGTTATGATTGTTAGCTGTAGCATCTGGTGCATGATGGTGGGTAATGACCTGCTTTGTTAGCTGTAGCAAGCAAAGTCAAATTAGTCATATGCGGTACTAAAAGTGCATAATGTCGCTCACAAGAAGCTGCAAACAGGTGCACAGTTTTTCCCTAGTTCTTTCGCTTTTGTGTGATGCTAGGCAGTAACATCGAATAGATTTGCCTGTACGTATGTCATACAATTTTAGACGCTAGTGAATAGTGAAGCAGCGCACATTTTGAGAATTGAAGGTTTGCAACTTTTGTATGGTTGTGAGGCTCTGCATTTATTGGATGATGCTGGGCAACCTCAAATCTGCTCTCTGCTTTTATTTCTTGCTTTTTCAGGAAAAGACGAGATCGTGACTGATCATGCCATCCGTCAACCCCCTGCCGAAAACAAGACCACACCCCTTGCCCCAGGTGTGCTTAACATGTTAACATGAATTGTAGTTCAACATGAATCTGCCTTTGCCACGGGCATTCTCTTCAGTTGAACTAATAAGTCTACATTTATGACGTGCCTGTGTTTCCAGGTGCAACCCTCGAAAAGCTGTGGGGCCCTGATGCGGAGCCTCCAGGTATTTTTTACAGCTCTGTTATGATGTGGTGTGTTGCAAGTGCTGAGAAGCCTGCACTTGCGCTGCCTGCTGCTCTTTGAAGATACTTTCATGAGGTCTGACAGTAGAACGCTTGTATGACACTTGCTTTGCATATGTTTTATTGGCACTTTTATGTGTTTGTATGGTTCTGCATCAAGCCTGCAAGCTAACTTACCTCTTTGGTACAGGGAAGCGGGTGGACCTGGGGCCTGATGAATCAAAGCAGGTGGGTACGCCACCCATGAACTATTAGCTGTTTATGAGCAGGCTAGCAGTCGCACCTCCTGACTGAAGGCCTTTTTTGTAAACCTTGTGAACTTTGTAAAATTAGTATTCCGTACTCCACCTATCCTGCTGGTGCACTGCCAAAGTAAGGAGGCTGCTGTCGTTTTTTGAACCCTTTCAGCAGGCCCTGCTTTAATCTAGGTCATATTACATGGTTTACTTTGATGACATTACTTGAAAAACACACAAGACCTTTTCCGCTGACCAAACCTGTTGTTCCCTGCGTAATATTTCAGGGGCATGCAGAAAAGAAGGGGCGAGTTACTGCAGCTGAAGAGGCCATCTCTAACCAGGTATGCTGACAAAACGCTTTAGTGCTAGCCTTGGAGCTGTGTGGTGCGAGTATCTTTCACCTCTGCTGCATTGGGCTTGCCTTTTGCACGCATCATACTCGTAGTATCTACCCCTATCAAGTCAACCATAATGTTGATAAGGTTCTTAAAACAGGCATTGCGGGCTCTACGTGCCGAGGAAAGGGCAAAGGGAGTTGCCAAGGAGATGAAGGATGAGGTGGGTCATTGGCCAGGGTTGTTTTACAGAATAAATAAAATTAGTAACACCACAAACTAATACAAGGAGACGTTAATAATTTAACGATAAAAAAATCCTTAACGCAAGCGTCTGATTGCATTGTAGCGCCCTAACTACCTTACAACATATATGAGCTGCTTGATCTTATGGACTTTTTATTCGCAGATCAAGGAAGCTACTCACGAGCACAAGTACCCCCCAGCTGATGAAAGGGTAGAGGTGGCTCCTGCTGGTCAGTGCGCTTCACCTTTTCCTCTCCTGCCTGAGCTGGTTAAGTAGTGTGAACGTGAGGATTGAGATTTTACCTGCCTAGGTTCTAAGGCAGGAGAAAGCTTGATTTCACAAAAAAAAATGACATAAACTAAGGCAGGAGCAAAGCCTTTCATAGCAGATGATGCTTCAATACTCTTGTCACGAAGGCACGCCGCCCGTTAAATCCATGATGACTGTAACGGATGGGGTCTTCCAGGTGTACTATGTTGGCGTTGTGAGCATGGGTTTTGTTGTAGTACACGCTTAAATGGATGACTGCCTTGCAGTTTCTTATTGAGTGCATCTTATAACTGGATGGGAGTACAGCAAGCTGTGACTTGCATGCTTGTGTCTGTGTTGCAGTGCTTAAAACTTATCATGCTGAAAAACTGCTTGCCAGAGATCGAATTGGGATGACAATTTTTCACCAATTGCTTCACAAGTCTTGCCTCTTTCTCTCTATCCACTTGTTATTGCTTGCAGCTGAGTCCGCTGTAGAAGAGGAGCCACGAGGACAGACCTATGAACAAACTGCAGGGGAGCGCCCTTTCTGGGCAGTCCCAATGACACCTGAAGCTGAAAGGTACCTAGAGATGCAATCCAGGTGCGATGCAACGTTAGCCGTGTTTTGCAAGTTGTGGCGTTCTTCATCTTTGTCAGTGCAAAATAAACAACGGAGGAAACATATTTGTCAGTGCAAAAAGATGGGACAAAAGATGGGAGGAATAGAGTCGTAAGTAAGCACATTAAATGGCAAAAGTGCTTAGCCTGACTATGACACAAGTCTGTCAGGTAACTTGCCTTTTGGAAAGATCACCGATAAAACTAGGTTAAAGTGTTTTGCTTTAAGTCTGTTGTTTGAATTTGTCTGTGCTTACAACATGAACAACCGCGTTCTGTTTCAGTTGCTTTAGATGTTTACTTACATAAGGCCGTCAATGCGTCACAGTATGGCTCGGCATAATTAAAGGGAAACTCAGAGGAGTTCAACAAGCGCTGCATATGCTGCATTATCAAAGTGGCCTGATTAGGCTACCTATTTCTTGGGTACTGCAACTTTTGCAATGCCAGAAATGCAAGCTTATCGTGCCTTCTGTCCTTGCAGGCCGCCCCCAGAGACCACATCATCAGGAGAATGCGCACCCCCTTCACCAGAAACGCGCTTCACCAGCCACGAGACGTTTCCCTCTCCTGCTGGCGAGCCTGGTCTACTGGAAAGCCTTGTGTCGGGCATCTCCTATGGGCTAGAAAAGCTGGGTCTTCCTGTCGGAGGAGACAAGTAAGGCACACTCTCATTTTGCATGTCCTGTGTGGTGTTCAACATTAGTGATTTGGGGGGGGGGGGCTGAGTAGGGTAAATTAGGTGATGTATCTTACCTTTGTGCAACTTTATTGAATCAAACAGCGACTATGTGCTTGCCCATCCTTCAAACTGCACGTAAGTTGGAAGCTTATCTTGTGCTTGACCGGCTTGGACAAACTGCTTGTCATTTCCCCTCAACAGGGAAGGTGACAAGATCCCAGTACACGACCTCCTGACCCCCACTGATACACCTTGTAAGTCATCTTTTGTTACTTTTGCTGTAGGACCACAGAAAAGTTTAGTCATTAAAACGTGCCTCGTGGCATTCTAAATTAAATGATATATCACCTGCTTTCCATGTGCATTTTATTGACTCCTTGTGACTCAGTGCACGCTGCTCTGCTCATGGCCTTGCTCATAAAAACATGCACTAAGTCATTGTCCTTGGAAGTTGATAGCTCTGAAGCACGCGCACCAATAATGTTTGTTTTCTAGGTGTTATGACGTGCATCAATACTCATTCACTTCTGTTGATGGCTTGCACTCATTCTTCAACAGATCCTGGGGATGAGCGTGCCTCAAGCCCTGAGGAACTGCAAGCCGAGGAGAAGACCCAACAAGACCAGGCCTCTGCCAGGGAAAAGAGCCCATCAGGTATGAATAGCATTGCAATTTGCAGAATAACTTCAGCTCCTGAGGGAGAGTGTCAAAGCATTAGGGTTGGCTAAAGCCATACATACAACCGCATATACAGTGTACATGCGGCATTTTTAGCAGGGAAATTATCATGCATATGAACATATGCGGTGTATGTATGTACAGTTTTGGCCTATCATGCAAACGGTGCCCTTTGCACAATACGCGTCTTTCTCTTTCTTTTCATTTAATTAGTTTGGGGATCTCTGAGCTTATGTTGTTGTTTTGCTCCAGACCCTTGCATTGTGTCAGAGCTGCTGCTTCCTTTCCAAATTTTGTCAGGCCTTTTCCCGTTTGTGGTATGCTTGTACTACTAGCGCTCACCTTGCTCACCTTGTGCCCTTTGTCATCTTTTTCTTCTGTCACTGATTGCATTCTTTCTTGTTGTTTGTTAGCCCCTAAACACTACAAAAATCCTTGCCTAACTGGTGCGCATAGAGCCATACAGTAATACCATGAAAAGACAATGGAAGTGGATCTATTACAGGGTGATGCACGTCTGCCTGTTCAGTTTTGTTTGTCCTTTTTTATTCTGGCCCAGGCACAGGCAATTTGGATGTAAGCCCCTCTGGACCTGAGGGTGCTGTTTCTTCAGGTGTTTTTGAACTCACTGTCATGAGGTTCATTGCAGGTTGAAAAGCTCGAGCAGGAATGATCTTGTGTCGGACATGTCTCGATTGTTGATTTGAAAAAAGTACAGGCTTGGTATGGTGCATCATATATCACTTTAAACAAACGCAAAGAACGCTGAAGGTCATAGTCTCATTGCAAGCAAGGTGTAGATTGTAACACAATGACAAAAGGAAAGCAGCAGGAACCGATCTCCCCCCCTGCATCAACAAAAAGTGAAATGGAGTGTCTTGAAAGGAATTGATAGGAATAAGTAAGATGGCTTTAAACATGTATTATACAGGCAGTTATTTGCAGAAGGCTTTGGTGACTTATGCATCAGATCTGGTCGCGTGTTATGGCATAAAAAGTTGGGGGTCACATCCCTTGCCTTTCCAGGTTTGCAAATGCCCTTCCAGGTTTACAAATGGCCTCGTATAAGAAGGTTTGTGAATGCCCTTGCAGGTTTGCAAAGATATAAGAATAATAAGAAGGTTTGCAACTGCCCTTGCAGGTTGCAAAGATTTAAGAATAATAAGAATGTTTGCAAATGGCCTTTCAGGTTTGCAAAACGATGTCCTGCACCTTCTTTCTGCAAACTGCCCTCAGATCTAAGCAGTCAAAAACTCGCCCTGATCAGTGCTCTTTCCCCCGTTGAGACTCCTCACACGTCCATGCCCACAAGCACGCCCCATGGCTCCACGGCCACCCCCCCTGCTCACCCAACTGGTAAAACGGATTCATGGGTAGAACCAAGAAGTGCCCCAGCACCCCCCCATCAACCCGTCTCCACCCCAAACAAGATAGATCCAAGTGCTTCTCCATCCTTCCGCACCGACACCACCCCTCCGCAAGATACCTCCGGCTTGGAGGCACTTGTTGCACCCTGGGCTCCTGGTGTGTGGTTGTGTGTGTGTGTATGTGTGGGACGTGCAAGGACATGAGCGTGCTTGTGTAAGAGTGCTTTTGCACTGGGGGGGGGAGGGGGGCGCTGTGTGCATGGTAATCCTTTTGGGAGTGCAATCACATTGGCTTCAATTACAGACATGATGCCGGTTCAGCCTTAACAAATCATAGAAATTGGCTTTCCTTCTAATTTGAATTGCTTAATGCCTAAAATATGCCTCATGGTAACTTTCAAGCAAATTTTTCTTCCTTTCAAAACGCAAAAAGACGCGATTATATCAGCAACAGTGGGTGCATCCTAAAACTTTTGCCCTACTAATGATTTTCAAGTAGGTGTTTAAAACTGTAGCAATGTCTGTCAAATGTGTTCAGTGACATCCAATGCGCACAGGAGTCGTTGAGCGTCCTGGAATCACCCTCGGCCCATCCGACAGGTGTGTGTGTTTGTGTGTGTGTGTGTGTGTATATGTTTGTGTGTGTGTATGTTTGTGTGTGTGTGTGTGTGTGTGTGGATAAAATCGTGGAGAGGCATTTGCTGTTGTTGACTCTTTCAGCTGTATTCTATCCTTACCTCAAAATAAAACTGACGAGGTGGGCTAGAGTTCAATTGTATGGGATCTGGCTGTAACAGGTGGTAATAGTTATATAGATAAGAAGGGGAAAAAGGCCAGATGGAGAGGCTTGGCTAAAGCTGGCCAAACCCTTGTTTCTTGTAATAGTACACCATCACGCTCTTTCAAACAAATCTTGCGGTGGAGCCATCTTTGCCAGTCCATGTTGTGATAATTGCATAACTGTGTACCTCCCTTTTCCATTTTGTATTCACTGCACAAAGGTAACTCAGGACAAGTCTGCTCGATAAGGACCTGCGTGCTTTAAGGAAAAGCTTCATGCTAGTGCTCACCTTAGACCCACCATGACGAAAATTAAACGTATTGACAGACATTGTAGATTTGGCAGACTGTCTGAGATTTGCTTAAAATGTTTCCTTCAGAATAACATATTGTGTGTGTGTTAACATACGGGGGTGCTCATTGCTCATATCCTTTCTAAGCCATCTTTCTTTAGTTTTATTAGTCGACCTGCCTAACAAGAAGAGAATAAAAGAAAAAATATGCAGGCAGTGAGATCCACTCCCCACATAAATTAAGGAAAAGGAGCCATTTTGGTACCGAGTACCGTAAACCTCCTCCACCGCGAAAAGGAAAGGAATATCAATGGGGATCAAAATGGTTGCAGGCTTGGCTTGAAACCGGCTCCTGATGAGAGTTGATAACAGTACTGGAAAGGGCACGTTTGGTATGGACAAGTTTAGCAGCGAAGTTCACAGAGCCATAAGCCATAATAAAGTGTCATGTAAATGTGTATGTGTGTGTGCACTACAGCACGGGGCCGTGCATGATGGGGAGCTCAGGCGCGGAGGATATTGCCAATCGGCTCAACGCTTCATCCCCATATGAGGCACCAGGTACCATTGAGCCAAAAAGGTTGCACCTACTATAGGAAGAAGTGAGGATCCCTGCGCCATCAGGCAGTCCATTCCCATCACAGTAACAATTGATAAAGTCATCAGCTCCTATGCTTGGAATGTCCTACTTGCCTGCTTGGGTGAAAGGAGCACTTTGGTGCAATATCAAAAGGCGCTCCCTGTCATACGGCTCTACAGTGAATAGTTAAACCTGAGCGATAACCCTGGTCATGAGAATTCAATATCATATTGATTTGTTGTTCCTTGTTTAGGTGCGGAGCGGTCATAGCTGCCTTATTTTCGTGCAGACTGCTGTAACTGGCCCCCATGGGGTTGTGCTGTAGGTGGAGCCTGGATTCATAGCACGATGCGACTTAGCTACACGCCAATGTGTTACTTGGTTTTTAAATTGCCTTGCGTATTATCATGCTTTGTTAAAATTTTGCTGTGTATAAATGCAGGGTTTAATGCTTTTTCGCCAAATGAGGTTAAGGAGCACAGAGCCCCAAGTGGCGTAATCATCTGCAGGTACACCACAGTCAGTGGAAAGACGGTTTGCTGCTTTGTGTCATTCATACTTTTCTGCATGCGCACAAAGTATAAGCAGGATGCTGATTTTGTTTTTGCATTGGAACTGCTTTTGAGATGCTTCACAATTGGATTTAGGTTTTTGATTGCACCACATAAAGTTTGATAGACATCTTATCTACAAATGCAACTTGCACTGCAATGTGTGCAGCGAGACTGGTTGGGCCCATCCTCACGCGCCCACCCCAAAACCTTCACCAAGCATTGAGGACAATGAAAACGTCGTCGTGCTAGAGCGTGACCACTCTATCGGCTCAGGCAAGTCTTTTGTTTTTCCAGAAATAAGTCCCTAATTGCAACTGCAGAAAAATGAATGTGAAGGGACATGTAAGGCTTGCTGAGGCAATGCAATTGCTGTGCTTGGGGGCCATGATTTAAAGCTTGCAGCATGCTATGCACTATGAGGCACGCTTTCCTGATATGTGGGTTGATGATTATGCTGGTTGCTTCAGGACTGAACTTTCTCTTCCCACTCATAGCTGCTTGCCAAAGATATATTTGCAAAAAGCGTTCCCAGACAATACAATCGCATTTTCTTAATATGCTGCTTCGTTCAGATCCAGTCCCCAGTTTGCTAGTACAAGAGAGTTCAGTGCTTGAGGACAGAGCTGCTCGAGCTGCCGCACTATCTGCCGAGGCCAGTGGCGTCAATACAAGGTAAAAAACAGAAAAATCACGCAGGCAGTAAAAAACACTCCCCACATTGATTAAGGTAAAGTAAGCCTATTTGGTACCGAGTACCGTAAAACTCCTTTACAAGGTAAAAATTAGCAACATTATATACTGAATTTGCATGAATTGCTTTGGCTCACAATGTTCTTTGTTATTTTGACAGGACCTGAGTGTGATGAGTGTACACTTGCTTTCAAACCATTAATGCCTCGACACCATGAGCCTCTGCCTTCTTTCCTTGAACCTCAGGCATGCAGCTTCAGGAGGAGACGTTGCCTTTGCAGCAGCTATGTCTGGGGCCAAGGGATTGGATGACACAAGCAGCGGCAAATAGATGGTGTCCTACATGAACGTTGCAGAGTTGACCAGAGAACCGATTGTCGCATGCAGAAGTGATATGGGAGATCTGTGAAAGGCACGAACGGGTTACTGTCAACTGGAGAGCTGACAGGACGAGCTCCAACAATTATTTGCGTTTGGTGTAGGCTTCTTTACCAGATCTGTTCAAACAGGTGTTAACGCAAACTGTCTAATGGCAGCTAGTCATGCATCAACACTGTGTCACCCTAAAACCGTCTCATCCCTAACACAAAGCGTCAAATGGCAGGTAGTCATGCATCAACACTGCATCACCCTTTAACAGTCTCAACCCTAATTACTACTAATTTAATGCTTAACAGCATATTAGTAGTTGTGCTGAGTCTTGCAGAGGGGGCGAGTGCCCCCCCATATGGGGGTGTTTTTCAAATGTTCCTATGGGCCCCCTCATTGGCAAATGTTAAACTCAGTTCCGAATGGTCTGAATGGCTTCATAGCAGTTGAGTTTGACTGTTGGCAAGGGGCCCCATGCTTAATCGGCTGCGGCGTGAAGCTTACATTTCAGGCACCTGTGTGCCAGATCTGATCATCCCCTGCACCAATCTGGAATATTTTTAATGGTATAGAATTCCTTCATAAAAAGAAAACATTTGCAACAAAAATGAAAGGAAACGGCTGAGTGGTTGGTGTCTTATGAGGATTTGAGCCATATTCCCATGGAAATCACCACATTTCACCACAGGGCTTAAATGCATCATGTGTGCTTAATCCAGTCTATCTCAGCACGCAAAGCGACCCACATAAAACTCGGCACGTGTTCGGGTGCCTCTCAATGCCAGCTACACTTTGATACTAAAATAGTGTCGATCGGACGAAATGGCTGTGAGTGGCTGCCTTCTGAATGCAAAAATGCACCTTCCAGGCATTTTCTCCGTTGATCCCCTCTGTGAGTCTTGTACTTTGCAGTGACGGAAATTTGATCTGACGGATGTAAACTGATTTTTTGCCAAGGCAGGGAGTGTGCCTAAAGGCAGCACACAGCCAATCATGCATCACCCTTTCAGTCCCAACTTGGCATAGGTAGCCATGGAAACAGAAGAAGAAATCAGGGAACATAACATGTTTGAGTACCTTCAAACCTCAAGGCCCCTCCCTGAGATAGAACGTGTAACCTGGATTAACCTCAAAATCCTGACTAGGTGGCCTGACACAGCTCCAGCCCAAACCTGATCCGTTAAGTACAAAATTGGCGGCGGGTTGGACTCACACTGATGGCAGTCTTGAAAAGCATGAAGAAGGGCAAGACGCAGGATCAGGTGTATACCACCCTTGCGCCCTGTGCCTGTAGTGGAAGGACGGCCCTACGTGGCTGAGACTTTTGCTCCTATCCAGCTGTATAATTGTCTCCTCAAATTCCACGGACCATGCCCTTGCAAGAGCTCTGAAAGAGTAGAACCAGAGGGGTAGATAAGTGTGTTTTCCAGCTTTTTCAGCTTTGATTAGTCCCAAAAAAGGGGGAGTGAAAGTGGGTTTACCCAGTGCGCAATGTGTGCTCAAACATGAGCTGTTTTTGACCTGAATGGGCAGATATATCCACGGTTTCAGGGCCTTTTCCGGCACTTTAAATGTCAAATGCCATTTTGACTCCTTCACAACCTACTCTTGTCGGGTCAGGTCCTGCTCGGAGGCACAGACCACATTCAAACTCCTGACAGCTTTTGACACGGGCACATTCACGCAGTCTACTCACCTTGTGAATTAATAGCGTCGCTCCTTATTTTCATTGATGGAGGCCCAAACAGTCAGAACTGAAATTGGACAACTGACAATTTGAAACCAGAATCAAACCAGGTGCCGCTTTTTATTGGATTTCTAAGAATGTTTTGATTTTGTTTTAAACGGCCTAAAAGCTGGTAGTGAGTTTGAACCAGTTCCAAATTGTTCCGTACAGGGATTAATAAGTTGGGAACGGAAAAAGTGTTTCTGAACCGGTTCCGAATTGAATAAGCTACCACTTAGCTGTTCAGGACAATTTCAACTGTTTTGTCACAAAATAGGACTATGTTCCAATTAACAATCACCTTTCCAACCCAAATTTTCCCCCTCCTGGGTGCCTCCGTGTACAGATCGACCTATTGAAAGCTAATGGTATGCTGGCCCAATTTCCTTCAACCCTCAACTAACCTGTGTTTATTTTCAAGGTCGCCCTGTATGCAAATTGACAGGGTTCATAGCTCACACTGACTACCAAAACCCTAAAATTATGGCGTTCCATGTTAAAACAGCACAAGCTGATCAGTATTGCCAACTACTTCACCGCTTCACTCCATTTCTTTTATTCCAATGATATGTTTATTATGGACTCCATAACACCAAATATCATGTGATTTGGTAATGTGGGTGGCCTGCTGTGGAGATTTTGTGGTGACAAATAGGGTTCACGCCATGGGCAATTAGACAGTGTGCCCCACCACTGGCAGTTTTCAAGACTAGGTGTTATCAACAGCCTCTGGGTGCTAAGCTCTTTTGACAGTGCGCCCATACTCTGCGGGTCACACTTCTAAGGTACAGAGTACCCCCGTTTGGGGCCTCAGATGACCCCCTCTGCAAAATTTCCCCATTTAAATCCTCTTTTCCCCTTACCCTGTCTTTCATGCAAGAGTCAAAGTGCAGCACACAGTTTGACGTCTATTACTGGTCAAATGTCGGTTAACTGCCACAACAGGTTTCAGGAAATCCTTCCAGTCCGAAAACTCATCAATTAAATTGTTGCAACTCGGAATTAAGCTACCAGTACAGTGCAATGGCACAAAACTATGTGGTCTGTGCAAAAACGTGTTGAACAGCTAAATTATTATAAATAAATTTTCTCATTTTTCGACCCCCAGCCATTTAAGATGCTTGGGTGGTCAGACACTTCGGAGGATAAGGGGAAAAGGGAGGGCCGCTCGTCGACCCCAGATTCTCCCGCGCACTCGCTCCTGCGACACGCTATTGCCCTAGGCATCTCTGGCATTGTGGCAGCCGTTGGAGCAGCCAACGTGAACGCATACAAGCTCTCTGTGGATGGGGAGGTGGAGGAGGGGGGTAGCCAGCAGGTTTTTGCCATAGCAGTTGCTGGGGCAGTGTTTTCCCTGGTTGGCTCCAGCAAGGCGCGTCTGCCCATCCAGCTGATCATCGCAGCGGTATTGGGCATCACTGTCATAATACTCCAGGTGGACTTTCCATGACCTGCAAGGCGGGGCATGCACTGGTGCATGGACTTGCAAGCGCGATACTTATGCAAGCGCGATACTTATGCAAGCACGTCTTTATCCTTCACTGCAGATTAAAGGCATGGGATCCTGGGTCCAAGGCAGCTTGCTCATGGGGACCTTTGTAATGATGCTGGTAAGCTAGCAACGCGCCATGTCCTTCATGCCAGCCCGTCCAATGGTATTTATGGATTAAGTCCCATTTTGTGGTGCACCACCATAAAGTCATGCTCTTCCTTTTCAATCACAGGCGTCCGGAGTCATGCCCTGGAGACTTATGGTCTTAAACTCTATCCTAGTTGCAAGTGTTCATCAGAGCTGTGGTTCCTCGATCCTGGATACCAGCAGTGGGGTAAGTAATCGGAGATCCACAACCCTTCATGTGTTTGCAGATCACAACATCTCAGGTGCAGCGAGAAGCCATCCTCCCACACACCACCACTAACCTGTGATTCAACCCGCAATCACTTCCACAGGTTGTTGGAGTGAACATGATGTCTGGCATCATCTCCCTTCTACTGGATTTCAGCTCGTTCAAGAGGGCTCCTTCACCTTTGAGTGTGTCTGAACAGCAATTATTGAAATCCAGCCAAAGCAGCAAGGAAGCCCGTGCAGAGCAACAGCAACAGCAGTCAACTGCCACCCTCAATTCTGTGGAGCACTTCAAAGCACTGGCGTTGCAAACATTGATTGACAGGGGGTTTGGTGCCGAATTACCAGCTGCAGTTCTGCATTACACATCTGCAGGCCCCAGAAAATACTCCATCAAGCAGGTTTTGCAGGTCAGCATCAAAATCCACACTCACATCGTGCCCTCCATGCTCCCTGCCCACGCTATGTCTGGACTGACCGGCCTGCTAAAAAATAGGTGAGAATAGTGCAATGGACTTCAGCGCCTACATGCTGTGCCTGAGCATGCCAACTAGGCTTTCTGTGATGGAGAGGATTGCAGCAAGGAAGTCAGCTTGGCTTACCTCTTGCGCTTTGAATTGCAGTTGTTGAAAAATAACGCTGCTACTTCTGTTTGCAACTGAGCATCACTTCCTGTCCCATTGCTCCTCCACCCCAGGTCTCCCTTCTTGCAAGTGCGAGGTTCAGCTGTGCGTGAGGGGTGCATCATTGTGACTCTAGACGTCTTACAGCTCGCTGGCATCTTGTCCGGCGTGGAACAGCAGCAGCAGCAGCAGCAGCAGCAGCAACAACAACAGCAACTGCAGCAGGAAGGGGGTGAGGGATGCAATACACCCAACATGAGGAGAAGCTCCAATTCCAATGCAACAGCCAAGGACGAGCATTTCCGGTGGGTGATGGGCAGCGTTTGCAACAAGCCTCTACCCTCAAATCTACTCCTGCTACAAGGCATGCTGTACGTCGACTATTTCCAACGCATTAAACAATCCAGTGCATTCTGCCTCAGATTCGGTTTGTGTGAATTGCTCCTGTGAGGTTCCTTTGATTACTTGCCTGTTTGCAATTCGGGTTTGGCGCAATTCCTGACAAACATGCAAGCGCGAGTATGAACTCACTTGAGCTCACATATGTAATGACAGGCTGCTGCAGAAGCACGTTGCTTCTGCTGGACAGCGGTGGCTTAACACGATGGGCATGGACGGAGAGCTTGAGGAAGGCACCGTCATGAGCGTACAAGTGCGTTGTAAATTGAGGCTGTTGGTTGGTTGCTCTGTTCTACCAATTCCCAGCCCATCTTCCCTGCATCAACTGATATTTAGGTCAATGCCACACGGACTAATCTTTCTGTTGTATAACTAGGTTTATGCTCGGTAGGACAAGCCCTATTCAAGTGGCAGCACTGCTTCAGATCAGCAGAAGTACGGCTTACATACTTGCTTTGACTCAGGATGTGCAAAATACACAGCACTCAGGAGGACAATTTTGCAACCTTTTGCTTCTTCCTCTATTCTGACCAACCATGCAGGTGCTTGATTGCATGCACCATTTTACGTGGAGCTCCACGTCTTGCAGCTGGATGCCTTGCAGCTCTGAGCTTGTTCCCTTTGGCTGCCAGCACAGCATAGCTGCCCATAGCCTGACCGCTCTCCTCCCCAGTCCCAAGCAGCCCCCCCAGACCAAGCAGGCAGACACCTCCTCTTTGCCATCTCAACAGCCAGGCAGGCTCAAGGCAGCAAGCACATATGCTGAACTGGTCCTGGATGTGTGCACCTGCCCAGGACAGGTGCTGGTGGGCTGGGAAGGGGTGGAGCAAGAGCAGCAGCACAGCACACAGCAGGACAGTGTGACACAAGGGCCAGATATTGTGTATGTGCTAGCACGCTTGGATGGCTGTCATGTACCTGTCTCTGTTCTGGAGTGTCGGCTGCAGGACGCAGCAACGAGCAGCCAGGAGGAGGGCAGCATCCCCATGCAAAAGCAGGTCCGGTGATGCATTCCTGTCTTAGTGCGTTGCTGCTTGGCTGCTGGCTGCTGGTTGAGTGTGTTGCCATTGCAGCGATACATGACCAAGAAGTAGGATAACATGCAAAGGGAAAGATTCTTCCTTGTCAGGCATTCTGAACTGAGCACACCATTGCAAGGTCAGATATCGCGTATATCTGCTGCCTTAGCCTTTCCCCTAGAACCGTAGTTCAGCAAGAGCACAAATCCATGCCTGGCCGCAGGTCCTGCGCGTGCAAGTGGCATGTGAAGACCGGCCATGCATGATACAGCTTGAGCTGTGCCAGCAGCACATGCTCCTTGCCCCTGCTTGTGGCGTGCTGCTGCTACCCTCAGACAAAGCTGAGGTGGCGGCAGAGCTGCATGCTAGGGTAGCGTTGACGGCTGCTAAACGCAAGGTAATGAGTACTGTCACAATGATGGAATACGCGTGTTTCACTTTGTATAGATCTAAAGAATCGCCCCATTGTATTGATTAAAAGTGATTGTTTAAGATTCTAATGTGTTATTTAGAATGAGCCCGACTTGTAGTGTAGCCTTCCAGCAGTTACTGTGGGTGAGCGCATGCATTATGAGCTGCAATTTAAAAGACCACTTGAACAACGTGCATCTTTTATGCGTTGTCGAGAATGGTCGACATGGGTGGGCAAGGGTAGATTAATGGAGGTTTAGGCGCACCCAGGAGCACATTCATCACTCTTCTATTTTTATGATGCCACAACTACATCACGTGCATTGCCAATTACCACACCTTGCTTGCGCAGATGGAGGCTAGTCCATTGCCCTCTTGGGACTGTGCTGCCAACTCGAACGATGATACCCCTCAACGATCCAGTGGAAGCCTTTCAAGCAAAGATAATGAAGACGATGGCATTGCTGCTTTTGTTGCTGATGTAGGCTTTTGGCTTGAAAAACACGCGAACATGGGTACGTGTCTGAAGGATGTTCAGCTTGGTAGGAAACACAGGCCCGGGTTTGCAAGAGAGATCCTGTTGTGAATATGAGGTCAGAGGAGTGTGCTGGAATGGTCTTTGCAACTCAGTCGGCTTTTACAACACACTGATTCACATGAGTGGTGCTTTGTTAAAACACTATGAGTGGCTGATTTGTCTCGCCTTGACCGTGTTCTACAATAATATCTGCTTTTCTCTTTGCCTGAAGATGCACTGCTTCATAAACCTGAGGGCTGTTACGTAGCTGAAAAACATTAAATCATACCAGTGGTATGTATGTAGCATCTCCGCAGGCAGCTATCATGCCGTACCCTGTGAAAGGTCAGTACCTGCTCAGTAAAAGCTGTTGCTCTCCTTCACACAGGCTGGACGGACTACTGTGGCAGCACCTCCCAACTCGAGCTTGTAGCAAGCAGCACCTTTGATAGTGGCCCCTCAGCTGACGCCTCTGCAACAGATCTGCAGGACAAGTTGTTTGCAGTAAACCCGCAACAGGGTCAGCCTGAGGAGCAGAGAAAGGAAGAGACAAATGAGGACATTGTAAAGCTTGGGTGCGGCTTGTTGCAGCAGGTGCGTGGCCTTCGTGCTGTTCAATTGATCCTTAACTTGGAGAGGAAGGGGAATAGGGCAGGTCAAGCTCATCCTTGTAAAGACTCATCATTATTGAAGGTCAAACGTGAACAAAGAGGAAGCAGTTGTGTGATGCCTGGAGGTTTGGAAAAAGAGACGTCAAGCTATGAGTGCTCACTCATGCTTGCTGCCAGGGATGTGTCATACGGCCATTTGGGACGTTCAATACGTTAAAATATGCGCTAAATACAATACGGCCATACAACGCATTATACGGATACGCCGTATGACACATCCCTGCTTGCTGCAAAACATTGCGCCCAAATGACAAACTCAGGAGATGCGTCCAAGCTGCCTGCACATGCAACATTTCAGGAATGCTGACAATGTATTGAGTGTGATGCAGGCGGTTTCCTGGGGCATGCCTGCCCTGGCAGAGATGGTGCTGCTCGGCCTGCTAGGAGGGTCCTGCAACATGCCATTTGCACTTCTTGCTAATGGTAAGTGGCTGAAGATGACCCTATGAATTGATTCGTGAAAGGTGGGGGCGGCAGGAGAAGGCTCTCATCCTCAGGACCTGATAAGCCTTTCCTGTGCCTAAAGATAGCCACATATTGTTCTGCTAGATCAATCATCGATTGGCCTGACCAGTCATCAATATGTTCTTTGCATCACGCGACTAGCACTGGCTGTCTGATTTGCTGCATGTCGTGCATTTCTGAAAGATATCTCAAGCCGGATGTTGATTTTTTAGGGTGTGCTTTACTAATGCACATTCTGTACATGTACATCTTTGCCATTTGCTGTAAATCGCTGGCCTTGCCTGAAGAGCATAAGTGCAGATTCCTCACCATGAGCTGTGCATTGTGGTTGCCCTTTTGCAGGCACTCCCCCAACCCAGGCTCCTGATCAAGATCTGGGGCCCGATACTAACTTTGAAAGCTACAAGTCTGACAAGCACAGCGATCAAGTATGTCCAAGCCTTTTTTTGATTTAAAAAAAGCACCTAGATGCTGGTTGGACAAAGTGTAGTTAAAGACAATGAATGCAGGGACTAGAGAATGTGCTGAGATTGCTGGCCCAATCATGTGCGTAATAAGCTCACTATATCAACTCGGCTATTGGGACCCAATAGCTGATAGTGGATATGCAGGTGATCGGCTGGAATCACAATGATATGTTGCATCTAAAGCCCTTGCCATCTTTCTGAACCTATTTTCCCTTCCGCAACTTGCATTTCATTCTTTGCTTTTTCAGTCATAAGGACGACATGAACACACGTACGAATAGGGCCTTCTGAACTCAGCCCTGCCGAAAACCATCGTTAATATTCCAAGCACCAATACATTTTGTTCCTCTGTCTCTTTTTCTCCTACACTCAGTTGGACGACGAAGAAGAGCGTATGGATAGCCTCCTGAACTTGGCTTTGCTCAGTCGCAGCCGTGCCATGCTTGCGCGTGTACTTTCATGGGGGCATGCTTTTGGGGGCCCTGACTTTGCATGGTCGTGGCGTGCGCTGGGGGCTCATGGCATCACTCCTCTGCTACGTTTGCAGGTGAGGCAGGGTGGTGGATTTTCTATCAGACTAGGTTGGTTTGCAATGGCATTTAAAATTGCTGAACTTGGAATTTTATTTCGTGCCAGTGTCTCCTCACATACTGCATTGAGGGAGCTGTAGTGATTGGGGCACGTGCAGATAATAAGAACAAAATCCACGTTGAATTAATCCTGATTCAACAAAAATGCACTTAAAAAGTTATGAGCATGTTGGTGGCGTCCAGGGCGGCTGCTGGGAATGTTGTGGGGTGTAAGTGCTTCATATGCAGTCCTTCTCACAGGCTAGATGACAATATGTGCTGAGTGTGCTCCACGCGTGGTTTCATTTCGACCTCATTTTGCTGTAGGAAAAATTCTCCGGGCGTGCTGTACTTTGTGTGCGGGGTTACTGGATCCTGTTCACAGGGTTCCCTTTTCTCCCCTGCCGACACTGTGCTAAGCAAGTGCTGTTTGCATGGTTTTTACCCAGTCCCTGTTCCTGCTTTGGTCAGTGGCGCTCTGGGTCCAGCCGTGCTGTATGCTGTATGATGCATGATGCTGCTGTTTTGCAGCATTTCCGTCCCTTCTCAAAAATTGCAAGTTCAGCCATTGAATGTCAGGGGGGATCAGAGAGTGTGAGTATGAGTGAATATGGGCATTAATATGTCATGAGGGGTGGGTGGGTAAAGGGGGGGTTATGCTGAGTTTATGGTGCTGGATGGTCCTTGTGTAGAGGAAGCTGAAAAGATTATTCTGCTCAAGCTCCAGGTGTGCCCTCTAAAAAGAGATTTAAAACTTTCATGTCTGTATAGGAGGTGCAGCAATGTCTTATCTACACATTTAAACCAGGGACACCCCCCCCCCTCCCTGCTTCGTGCTTGTTTGTGGGTTTCTTTCCTCTTGTTTGTGGATTTCCTTCCTCTTGTTTGTGGGTTTCCTTCCTTTTGTTCAATCAAATAGGTGTGATATGGAAGTGTTACGCTTGTGCATGCAGCACTGCAAAGCACTTCTCACCTCAAATAGCTCACACCTGCGTGCCTGCATGCCGTTTCTGCCGCTGTCTGACCATAAACACTCTGCATATGTGTCACTTCATATATATATGATATATCGCGTGTGCAGGCACTGTCAAACACGCACAGAGAGCTGCTGGAGATGGCAATGGCAGACCTGCATGCAGGACCTGGGCTACTGACAAGTTGGCTGCAGGTGCGTGCTTGTTTGTGGGTTTCCTTTCTCTTGTGCCTTGATATGTAGAGCTCAGACGCCAATTCACGTCTTATACGACAACACTGACTGTGTGCTTGCATGCAACTGCATCAGGTTGAGAAGAGATGTGTTGACAGACAGACCCATACGCCTGTTCATGTAACCGTGCATTTCTGTGCCTGCCCAATCCTCAGCAAGTTCTCACTTTCAGGTGCGTGCAACTGCGTGTGTATCCGTTTCTTGTGATGTGCAGGAGGGCCCACGTGGCATGCTGCCCAACCCCCACCACCCAGTACCCATAATTCGTGGAGGCATTTCCCCGGCGTCAGACATCAGAAACCCTTTTCCCTCTCCCATAACCCCTGATACTACAGCACCCATACCACCCCCACCGCACCTTACAGCCATTGCCACCCAGCCACAAGCTGCTTCATCATCTTCTTCTTCTATCCCTGCCGCCCCCCTGTCTCCCCCTACCCTCTCTGCTTCCCCCATCACTCCATCCTGGCGGACACCATCTTGGCGGGAACGAAAGGCCCACGCTATCACCCCCTCTTCCCTCAGTACCTCCACCTCAAAGGCAGCTGCTTTGCTGCAAGGCCTGTGGCGTGATCTGCCGTACTGGGTATGGCTGCTGCGCTGCTGCGTGTCAGGCTTTTCCAGGGGACAGGAGGGTAAAGGCGTCCCTGCCTGTGTGCTGCAAGCTCGTGGTGTTGCGTCCTCCTCCCCCCCTATACAGAAGCAGAAAGACAGCACCGGCAAGGGAGGGGACAACGACTTGGCCGGAAGCAGCAGCAGCTGCGCCTTTAACGTGTTTTTGAGGTACAAGACTGTTGCCTCTTGTTGTTAGTATAAGTGATGTAAGAGAGTGCGCTCCTCTTTCATCAAACACTTGCGTGCGTTTGCTTGTGCCAAAAATGCTCTTTTTGTAGGAAGCCTGTTATGCACAGCCGCAGAACGTGCTCGCACCTGCTTGATTGCTAGCACATTCAATTGAGCTGATCCACAATTATGAACACGATTTATAAAGTAGTGGGCACTGCATGCAATGCCAATGCAGGGGCACTTCGTCTGCATGAGGACCATTACCAGGACTGGATGCTGACAACGGAGGTGGCACCAATGACTACAAAACTAACCTTATTGAGCGTCATTGTACACATAGTTTGGTTCTGCCTCTCCGCTTTCCTGGGACAGAAGTGCGTTGCTATAATGTGCATCGTGCGTGTACGTTTAAGTTCGTGTGTGTGTGCATGCGTGTATGGGCGGGTGTGTACACAATGCTTCAAGTGCATCGCTATAATATGCATCTTGCGTGTGCATGTTTTTGTTCGTGTGTGCGTGCGTGTGTGGATGCATGTGTGTATTTGTGGGTGGGTGTGGGGGGGGTTGCCTGGGGGGGGGGGGGAAGGGG
>Ga0307945_1000378_pt1 | contig 29806 bp, 34 predicted proteins | sample OrgLakmetagen228_FD_201818 | JGI IMG/M metagenome (GOLD analysis project Ga0307945, IMG submission 201818) | Saline water microbial communities from Organic Lake, Antarctica - #228 | ecosystem: Environmental > Aquatic > Non-marine Saline and Alkaline > Saline | place: Antarctica: Organic Lake...
GTGCACTTGAATCAGCAGACCTGCATGCATACACACATAAATTCGGCGCATAAGAATACGCTGTTTCACACATCCTGGACCACTAATGATGACTGAAATGTTTTATGCCTGTCATATGAGCCTTCGTGGCTTGCCTGATTTCAACCAACAACCTTGCAAACCATCTGAGGTCCTTATTGAATTGGCATGTGCACTTGAATCAGCAGACCTGCATGCATACACACATAAATTCGGCGCATAAGAATACGCTGTTTCACACATCCTGGACCACTAATGATGACTGAAATGTTTTATGCCTGTCATATGAGCCTTTGTGGCTTGCCTGATTTCAACCAACAACCTTGCAAACTATCTGAGGTCCTTATTGAATTGGCACGTGCACTTGAATCAGCAGACCTGCATGCATACACACATCTTTTTGGCGCATAAGAATACGCTTTTTCACACATCCTGGACCACTAATGATGACTGAAATGCTTTATACGTGTCATATGAGCCTGTGCGGCTTGCCTGATTTCAACCAACAACCATGCAAACGTTCTGAGGTCCCTCAAACTAAGATTCAACGCACACATACTCACACGCACACATACACACACGCAAACACGCATTCACAAGAACACATTCTACAATGCTCCCAGCTCCAGTTGCAGCAGGTGCCTTCTATACAGTAGTCGCAGCTCTTGTTGTTTACCCAAGCAAGCGTACACTCACATGCACACACATGCATGCACACACAATTACGTGCACATATATACACGCTCTCACATGCACCCTGCGGCTCACATAGCAGCAGCTATTCTTTAGGCCAAGTGCAAGCAGGTGCTGCTGCTTCCTTTCACACAAGTGTAAGGACACACACACACATGCACACACACCTTATACATATACACTTGTACACAGAAACACACAAAATGTACATAGGCCCTGCAGCCCACACAGCAGCGGCTCCTCTTCGCGCCACGTTTAAGAGATGTTGCTGCTTCCTCTCACACAAGTGCAAGGACACACACACATACACACACATGCACCATAAAACAAATACATGCAAACACACAAACACGCAAGCACGCAGTACATATACACATGCACACACACACACACACACACACACACACACACACACACACACACACACACACACACACACACAAAACGCACACAGGCCCCGCAGTTCAAACAGCAGCGGCTCCTCCTCACGCCACGTTCAAGCAGACGCTGCCGCTTGCGCCACTGCTGCACAGCAGCGCGTGCAGCTGCTGTCAGGGTCCCTGGGCCTGAGATCCTTCAGCCCACACACAACAAGTGGCAGCACGAGTGTCGCCGCACACACGCCTTTGAATGGCGGGGTATGGACCCAGCACAAAGAGCTGGCTGGCGTGCTGAACTGCTTAATTGGAGAGCTGTGGGGTGGGCTTGCCTGCGAGGCACTACAAAAGGTGCGGGTCTGTTGGTGTGGGGTGTGCACGGCATGGCTGCACTTCTGCTGTGGTGCAGCATGGCAGACATTACACACACAGGTGTGCACACACACACACACACTTTTATGCACACACAGATATGCACACACACTGATGTGCACATACAGACACAGATGTGCACACACAGATATGCACACACAGATATGCACACACACAGACGTGCACACACAGACACACAGATGTGCACTCACAGACACACAGATGTGCACACACAGACACACGGATGTGCACACTCAGACACACGGGTGCACTCACACACACACACACACACACACACACAGATGTGCACTCACACACAAATATGCACATACAGATATGCACAAACACAGATATGCACACACACAGATGTGCACATACAGACACATAGATGTGCACACACAGATATGCACACACAGATGTGCACACACAGACACACAGATGTGCACACACACATATGTGCACACGCAGGCTCACAGATGTGCACACACCGACACACAGATGTGCACACACAGACACACACACACACACACACACACACATGTACATATACAAACACACATGCGCTTACACGCACAGAAGTGCACACACAGACACGCACTCACACTCACACTCGCACTCACACACAATAATGTACATACGCAAGCACACATGCACTTACGCACACATGTACGCAACCAACACGCACAGCAATAACCCCTGCTTAATCAGGAATTGAGTTGTTGTAAAGAAACAGGGCTGCACTCCTGAGGGCAGTAGTGCCTTATAGCGCAGTAGCTTCCACATCAGGGCAATAGCAGCACCGAAAAGAGTACATATTTAGGGCTGGCCAGAACCATAAAATATACGGTGTGTAAACGGTATTTTTTGCAGTAAAATCACTAAACATACAGCCTTATACGGTGATATATATATATATATATATACGGTTCTGGCCAACCCCATATATTTAGCAACATCTCTCTGCGGAAATGTGTGCGTGCGTGCAAGCAGCACATGCTGCTGCATTATTAATGTTCCAACAACGCCATTCTATGCCACTTACGCGCGCTCCTAGCTTAAATTACTCTAGAGCTCCTACATACTATGACGGACACTGTCACAAACACCCCAATAAAGACACATATGCACTCAATCACAAACACACACATATACCTATATACACACACGTGTGCTCACACACACACTTATGCACACACACACACACACACACACGTATATACACACACACACGCACACACACGCATGATCAGGTGCGCAAGTGTGAGCTCCGCACGCTGGCGCTGCTGCAAGAGCTGTCAGACTGGGTGCAGCAGCGACTGCAACAACAGCATCAACCGCAGCAGCAGCACCAACCGCAACATCAGCTGCACACAGCACCTGACCACACTGCCTCACCGCACCAGCAGCCAACACACACAACACCTCACGCAATCTCACAGCAGCAGCAGCAGCAGCAGCAGCAGCAGCAGCAGCACCAACCGCAACAGCAGCTGCACACAGCAACTGACCACACTGCCTCACCGCATCAGCAGCCAACACACACAACACCTCAAGCAATCTCACAGCAGCAGCAGCAGCAGCAACAGCAACAGCAGCCACACGCAGCACCTTATCCCACCGCCTTGCCCTGGCAGCCCCCCCTCTCCTTGATCCAGCGTCTGCTGTGTGAGGCCGGGGGGCACGTTAAGGGCAGGGCAGAGGCCCTACGCTGCCTGGGGAGAGGACTGAGAGCTGCAGTGGCTCGGCACACAAACCAGGACGCTGTCGCTGCACTGCAGCAGCAGCAGCAGCAACAGCAGCTTCAAGACTGCACGGTGCCTCTCTCACAGCCACAGCACGCAGCACCTGCCCTGCCCCAGCAGCAGCAGCAGCAACAGCAGCTTCCGGACTGCACGGTGCCTCTCTCACAGCCACAGCACGCAGCACCTGCCCTGCCCCAGCAGCAGCAGCAACAGCAGCAGCAGCAGCAGCACAGGCCTGGTCTGGCAAATATTCTACCGCTCGACACACAGTTAATGACCACGAGCACGTACGAGAACAGTGACAGTGATGCATGTGCATGTGCGAGGACATGCACACACACGAGCACGTGCGAGGACGGTGACAGTGATGCTGTTTTGCAGGAAACCTTGGTATTGTTCCTGGCGGAGGTGCGTGGGCCTTAAGGGGGTGGCATGCACCGTACGCTTTGGTGGTTCCCTGCACATACACACACACATGCACTCACACGCACACACACACACACGCACACGCACACACACGCGCGCACACACACACACACACACACGCACACACGCACACACAGGTGGAAGACAGCGCCCAGCCCACACACACACACACACGCACACACACACACACACACACACACACACACACACACACACACGCACACACACGCACACACACACACGCACACACATGCACACACACAGGTGGAAGACAGCGCCCAGCCCACACAGCCCAGTGACGTTCGCCTGGCAGCTGCGGATGCGCTGGCAGCATCTCAGCTCATGCTCCTACCTCAAACTCACGCACACTCCTTACAAGCCCCTACTGAACAGGCCACAGCCACACTGCTGCACGCACACACAACACCCGCAGCAGGATCTGCCGCAGTTTCAAATAAAGCATGCTCCGTATCAGCAGCAGCAGGAACAGCGGGAACAGGAGCAGTACCAGCAGCTTGCGCAGCAGCAGCAGGCGCAGCGCCAGCAGCTCATCCAGACGGAGCAGCAGCAGTAGCAGCGCCAGCAGCTCGTCCAGACGGAGCAGCAGCAACAGCAGTAGCAGGAGCTGCTGTCCAAAGCATACATGAGGCGCTCGAGGCTGCATGCCTGCGCGCATGGGCGGCAGCGCTGCGTCTGTCAGAGGATGAGGATGAGGAAGTCAGGCATCACGCTGCGGCCACGCTGCACGCAGCTGTTGTAGCCGCAGCTATTGCAGCGCCAGCTGTCGCAGAGCCGTCGTCACCAGCTATCGCGATCTTTCCTGCCGCGCCGCACACAGACATCCGAGCAGCAGCAGCAGCAGCAGCAGCAGCAGGAGCAGCAGCAGTTACTCCTGCACCTCTCCCACATCCAGAGTCTGCACCACCAGCTGCAGAAGCAGCGACAACGTTACCTATAATAACAGCTGCACCGGTTGGTGCGCTCGCTAAAGTAGCCGCCACGCCACCAGCAGCAGCAGCACCACCAGCAGCAGCAGCAGCAGTAGTTGACACCACAGCATCGAGCCCAGCTTTACCGACAGCTTCACTTGCATCGCATCTGCTGCACTCAGCTGTCGCCATGCCGGCAGCAGCGGCAGGAGCAGCGCTGTCCTCTGTCCTGCACGCCGCGTTTGCTGTGCCAGCAGCAGCAGTGGGGGCGGCCGCCTCAGGCATGCTGCTTGACGGGGACGCAGCCCCGGACGCTCCAGAGATGCTGCCCCCTTCTTCGTCGCTACTTGCGATAAACTCCACACCAACGGATGGGGCGGCCGCCTCAGGCATGCTGCTTCACGGGGACGCAGCCCCGTCAGCACCGACAACGGCTCTACGTGTGGCTGTCAAAGCTCCAACTCCATCAGCAGAAGTATCAGCAGCACCACCAGCAGAGGTAGAAGCAGGGGCAGAAACATCATCATCATTGTCAACAGCAGCAGCAGGGGCAGGGACAGGGGTAGGGGTAGGGGTAGGGGTACGTGTAGGCGGCAGTGGTGCAGACAAGTGGACAGGAACATTGGAGTGCACTTCGACCCTCGCCCTTGAAGGGGTTCAACTGGAGGTGGCCCAACGGTCAGCAATGTCCGCACTCACACAACGGTTCCTGCCGCGCAGCTTTGTCACTGCCGGCACTGCGAGCAGAAGGTGCAATGATAGGCAGTCCTGCGACTCTCGCGTGTTCAAACACATCTGCACACATACACACACATACACACACACACATGCACACACACATGCACACACACACACACATGCACACACACACGAGCAAATACACACACAACACACACACACACGAGCAAACACACACACAACACACACGTACACAGGAGGTGCGATGGCACCACCAGCGACAGCAGCAGCAGCAACAGCAGCAGCTTCTCGCTACAGAGTGTGGCGCGAGTGGGTGAGGCGTTGTGTGGCCTTGTGGCTGACCCCCACGAGGCCCTGCCAGAGCTGCTCCTTCTCCCTCCCACCCACACTGCTCCTCTCGTTCCTACTGCCACTGCCACTTTCATGTCTCCCCACACATCAGACTATCCAGCCCACCAAAACCAGGAGGTGCAACAGCGCCAGCACGATGAGCACACACCCCAGCTGCAGCAGCACGATGGCCAGGAGGCGCAGCAGCATAACGTAAACACCACCCAGCAGCAGCAGCAGCAGCAGCAGCACAACGTAAACACCACCCAGCACCAGCAGCACCAGCAGTTACAGCAACAAAGTGGGCCTGGCTTTGCGCGGGGTCGCATCTTTGACAAAGACTCGGATAACCACAGGGAGGAACCGCTGTATGTTGCGCAGTTAGCGGCTTCACAGGTGAGCTTACTCACGTATCATACAAATGCATAACTTGAAGCATTATCGCGCACACACACACACACACTCACACACACACACACACACACACACACACACACACACACACACACGCACTCACACACACACACACTCTCACACACACACTCTCACACCTGCACACACGTACACATTCTCACACACATACACACACAGCTCTTCTAGACGCGCATAAAAGCGTACTCACGAGCCAATTCGTTTTACTATATTTTAGGTAGTCAACCACACTATTAGGAGCAGGCACACACTCCATTCTCACACCCACACCAACACCCACATGCATACCCCCCCACCCACATAACACACACACGCATGTACACGCTTACACACACACACACACACACACACATACACACACACTCACACACAGCTGCGTGGCCTGGCGCTGCGGTGGCAGCAGCAGCAGCAGCAGCAAGGGCGGTGCCAAGAGGGGAAGCAACCTTCGTCTGTCAGCACCAGCTGGGTGCATCAGCTCGCGTGTGCCGCAGCTCGTTGGCTGCAGGATGCTGCCTCTGCCCTTGCTGCCCTTGCTGGCGAAGAGGCGGAGGATAGCAGGGACAGCAGCCGTGGTGGTGGTGGTGGTGGTGGTGGTGGTGGTGGTGGTGGTGGTGGTGGTGGTGGTGGTGGTGGTGGTGGTGGTTGTGATGGTGGTGGTGGTGGTGGTGGTGGTGGTGGTGGTGGTGGTGGTGGTGGTGGTGGTGGCAATAGAGGAGAAAGGGAGCAGAGGGGTCACGGAGGAGAGATGCTGGGCAGCGTCGCACACCATCCTTCAGTGTTTCCCATGCTGTATCGACAGCTGCTTCTGCTGTGGTGCTTACAACCTTTCACTAGCCAATATGTAGCGCCGCCCCCCAGCGTGCAGCAGAATCAGCAGCAGCAGCTGACAGTGGACACGCCATCACAGCAGCAGCAGCAGCAGCAGCAGAATCAGCAGCAGCAGCTGACAGTGGACACGCCATCACAGCAGCAGCAGCAGCAGCACCTGATAGCGGACACACCATCACAGCAGCAACAGCAGCACCTGATAGCGGACACACCATCACAGCAGCAACAGCAGCAGCAGCAGCAGCAGCACCTGATAGCGGGCACACCATCACAGCAGCGCCTGATAGCGGACACACCATCACAGCAGCAGCAGCAGCAGCAGCAGCAGCATGTTTCTGTGCGTGCTGCTGTGCGAAGTGCTTTACGTGCCCTGTGGTTGACGGGTGCTGTGACAGGGCCACTGGCACCACTAGCTGCAGCAGCTGCTGCTGAGTGGGGTGTGCTAGATTCAGCAGCAATGGATGGTGGTGGTAGGCGCAGGGGTGGTGCTGATGTTGGTGGGAGCGTTTGGGCTTATGGAGAGGGGGGGCAGTGTTACCATGCGTCTTGGCTTGACCCCCAGGGTGTGCCTTCATGCCCTCTTTTTTTAGTAGACGACGGTTCGGCGTGGGAATCTGCTGGACGCTACATTTGATTACGCCACAGCTTGAAAGGGAAATTTTCCTCTGTACGTAGTGATATCGCATCCAGCATGATCAGGGTCATGCCCAAAGTTGTGTGTGTGTTTGTGTGACCATCCTCGGACCGTGACCACGTTCAGGTTGTAGAAATTGTTCCATTATGAAATTTGCTTGATAGCTGCATTTAATTATGAAAGTTGTTCACTTTATATTTTTTTGTTAAACGACCAGGGGCCTCTGTCTTTCTTTGTTGTTATCCTTTCGAAAACAAACGAGCCTGCGCAGGTACTACTAGTTGAGACCTTCTAAAAGAGAGAGGAAGGAAAGGTTCAGCTGGTGGTTTTGGTACACGACCAGCATGTCCAGCAGTTCAGGTTAATACACGACCAGCATGTCCAGGTAAGGTTGCATTGCTATATATGCCTCTGGGGGGCATCTGAGCGGAAGTTTGGAAAAAGCCTGAAACCAAACCAAAAAAGGTACTAAAAATATTAAAGGAAAAAGGGCTAGGCACTCAGCCACAAAAGAGGCCACACCATAAATATCTGGTTGGTTCCAAAAAGTTATCAAACAAGTTGGGCTATCTTCAAACTGAGGTGGTAAGACTTCCACTTCAGTATAAAGAAGACCAGCTGGTGGTGCTGTGTGCGAAGGCTGACAAGATGTTCATGCGGACAGTCCAGCAAAATGTGTTCCTCATCCTGAACAGAGTGCCAGTCAGATTTGTCACAGATACTGAGCTCATAAGGCCTTCTATTCCTGTTATGACGCGTTCTTTGGACCAGAAAGTTATGGCGAGAAAGGCGAAGGCAAGAAAGTGCACGGCTGAGATTGTTGGAAATATCCAAGCGAAGGTAGATAGGTAACACAGGCTTGTGATTTCTTTTTCTGTCATCCCACCAGCCAGGAGCAATCCCCAAAGGTACACCAAAATGTGTGATAACTTTTCATAATTCTGCTGGAAAGGTAATTATCTTGTGGTGTCAAGCTGTCAAGCTCTCTCCACCTCCCGATGATATGTTCGCGCAAGGTGAGCTTGGATTGTTTTAGATGGCTAGACTCGTGAGATCGTATGGCATTCAAAAATTGCTGAGACGCAGGGAGATCTTGGAGTGCGTGCAGAACCTGATAAGTCCATGTATCACTTCTATTTGCAATAAGGAGGTCAGCCCGCACAACTTTCTCAAGAAGAGGATTTTTTGAAGAGAGTAAAATGTTCCAGTATCGTATGATGCATCTGAACCAAAAGAAAAAGATGAGCATCTGACCTGTTTCGCGGAGCACACAGTGAGTATCAGTACCTTACTTGACACCCAGGAGCCTTTTCAGAAAGCTAAGATGAAGGACATGTGTGGGAGTGATTTTTGAGGAATCATATGTCAGAGAAGAATTGGCCCATACATGACAACCGTACAGGCCAGCTGTCAGAGCAAAGACCTGGAAAAGCCACAGCCACGGACCTTTCTAAATTTTGTTAAACCCTTGCTAGCTCACCAATTCTGTAAACTCTGGCTATGACAGGCCTGAAGTTGCCTGCCATCTTCTTGGCAGCTGTGAGCATGCTTCCATCATCAGTAAGAGTGATTGCAAGGTATTTGAATTCAGTGAAAAGTTCCAGAGGTGTGCCGTCGTACGTGAAGGTGGGAATCGTAGAGTTACCGCTGCTGAAGAAGACCATGACTTTTGTTTTGTAAGTGTTGAGCTTGAGCCCTTTGAAACGTGTATAGTCATATGATTTGATCAGTTGAAGTTGCAGATTTTCAGCCGTGTTTGAAGTGAGAGCAATGTCACCAGCATAATCACATTGAGGGATTTGAGCTGAATCCAGGGCAGTGGCAGCATCTCTCCGTACAGTCAAGAATATGTCCATGTCATTGTCATTGTTATAAAGGGAGTATAGAGGGGGACTCAGACGGCAGCCCTGTTTCAAGCCTCTGTTGGGCGCAAACTCCTCAGAAATTTTGTCGCCATCAATGAGAAGGTATAGGCATCCTGTGTACATGGTTTGAATGATATCCCTCAAATACTGCGGAGTCTTTATTTTTGCAAGTTTCTCCAAACCTTTTCTCTTGGAACACTGTCTCACAACAAACAGGTCCAGGTAATCATTGTACCTTCATTTACTCCTTTTTAGCAGTTGCAAGAATATGACGAAGAATAAAGAGGGGTTGGTTGTGTGCCTTGTGGCGCAGAAACCAAATTGTCTGTATTTGATGGGCCTGTTCAGCAAGGGCCCAGTTCATCAACAGGTCTCTGACCACATTTGCAAATAAATTGTAGATACAGCCATTGATAGCCAGCAAACAATAATTTTGGGGGACGTAGTTGGACCTTTTTTGTGCAGAGGCGCAATTTTGGCTCTGTTCCAAAGATGTGGGGTGACACCGTCTTACAGGAACAGATGGAACAAGTCAGTAAAAAGGGGAAGCAGAACGTTTTCAGTGCGTCTCTTACTACAATCACCCTGAACCGTTTTCTCTGCGTGCTTGATTAAAGAAGTAGAGAACGGATCAAAACCTGGGCTGGACTACATGTTCAAGTTTGAAATGTTTTTATGGACAGTGGTAGCCAGAGTATGTATGGCGGGTAGCTCGTATACAGGTTTTCGCTCATCGCTGCGTTGAAAGGTAGTGTTCATGCTCCTGTACCTGCCACCAGGACCGGGTGGGACTGCAGTGTCAGAAGAAAAAGGTTGTCCAGATCGTAACTGGTCACTGAGTAACTGATGCCGTGTAAGTACCTAGTTGGATTGTCCAGGTAGCTCGTCAGGAACGCTGTCTTGGGGTCGCACAAAACGTGATTGAAGGTGCTCAGTCCACGACTCAGCAGAAATGGGAGAAATGTCAGATCGTTTGTTTGCAGTCATCAGCTTGTACACCTCTGGGCTGCGAGCGTCAGTGAGCCCAACCATCTCATCTGCCTTCTCTTTTTATTCTATTTCTCAGAGTATTGTTGTTGCAGCTCAGCAAAAGGTTGGTTGTGTTTGTTGCTCCATCTGATATGTCATTTGTAATCACGGCACGTTGCGTCATACCAAGGGACCATGGGAAGGCCCAGCTGCATTCTGCGCGACATTTGTCTTGATGTCATACCAGTGGCATCAGCAGCAAGCGTAATGAGATCTAGGAAGGGTTTGTAGCAGGATTGATGTTCTTGATTGCATATAGAGTTTCGAAAAGATTGGAGGACTGTCTCTTTTTCAAGCAAGTGTGAACAAACGCGTCATTGTGCTCACCCCTTCAAACCATATGTTTTTCTTTCCCTCTTCTCCAATCTGACTTGTACGCCCTTGAAACACAGATAGAGCTTACTCCTTTCAAACATTGATAGAGCTCACTCCTTTGACGTCAAATTTATTACTCCTCAACAACAGAACACTTTCAAGGTAAGGTTACATATATATCCCATCGCCACCACATCCAAGGAGATGTCCTTCAATCCATTGCTAAATCAATCTGCCAAGCACCATTGCCTATCCACTTCTTCAAAGTATAGTCCCATGCCGGTAATATTGGTAATGAGCATGCCGACGCCCTTGCTAAAAAGTCAGCCACCACCTATTCCGACCTTGCAGACACCTCCATCAAAACAGCAGGCCCTGAGGGAAATCCCTTCTACAACATCCAATGGCTTGCAAATGAAGCACAGAAAACCAAACACAAACCCATATTCATAAAAAAAGTAAAAGTAAAAGTCTACGCTGGAAGTCACCAGCGTGCATGAAGGAAAGGCTCTCAACTAGTGCTCACACTAGCCAGAGCCCCACCAGAAACGAGAAAAAAGAGAAACAACAGAGACTAATGAGGATCCGGCGGGTTGTCAGCCATGCATTCCGGCCTGCGCCTAGCCCTCCTGAAGCCAACCGCTCTACCAGTAAACCCCCATCAGATCCCCCGCCATTATCACTGTTGTTGTTAAGGTGTAATTTGTGTCTTGTTTTTGTAATCTTGTTCAAGCTTTTTATTGCATGGCAGTGCAGTTTAGTAACTAGTTGGTGCACTTTGTGCGTGGGGACGCCTAAGTTTAGTAAAGGAGTTATGGTGTACTGATTGTAGATTGTGCCCCCGACTCCAAGAAGTATAACATGAAGTGTGACTTGGTTGTTTCGAGAGATGCCTCGGAGGCTCCTTGTTCGTAGACGCTGGATAAGGGGTTGATGCTGGTTGTGCGCTTTTTCTAATGTCTGTTGCGGGTTTATGTCTGAGCAGAATTTGGATCCTACAAGATGTATGTCTCTGTCCTTTGGGGGGATCTGTTTGGGATCCAGATGTCTGCCTCTTCCCTCAATGGGCATAACTAACACGCCACCTGGACGGCTTTGATGTCTAGGAGGAAGGTTTTGTTGTGTTGGGAAAACCCAGTCAGGGATGTTTCTTTTAATGTCATCAGGGGGTTCATTATTAAGGTCAGATAACTTTTCACAGTTACAAGCATCCATTGTAACAATTGCTGAGCCCAGTTAGCCTTTGCTGATCTTTTCACCACAAAGGCTAACAGCGTGGTGGTGTCGGTTTATGTGCGTGCACTCTCTTCAGAGTATGGTTGTTGCACCTAAGAAGCTTCTTAAGTATGTGTGGAGCACAGTCTGATCCTCCGCACAAAGGGCAGGTGGCAGGACCTGTCGTATGGCTAAATCTTTATTTTGGTGTGTTTGTCTGTGTGTATCGTATCCGTCCTGTACTTAAGGACTTGTTCCTGTTCCTTAGAAGTCACATTTGGCATGGACCAAAACTTGTTATTACTGAATTGCGCATGCGCAAGGGGCTTTGCTGTAGCTTGCCGTGTGCGAGAGTCAGGCTGTGCTGCATTCTGAGGCGTATCATGCAATTTTTGCCAGAGCTTGTAAAGCAGTGTATTCGTGTAAGCTTCACCAAGGTAATGGTGGGCGTGTATGTGATGTTTTAGTTTCAGGTTAGTCAGAACCCGTAGTTCTTCTGCTGGGAGCCAACTTTGTTTGGAACAGGTCGTAGAAGGGGTCAGTAGCTGGTGGGAGGATAAGGGCACGTTTAAAGGTGTGCTCATTGTACGAAACGGTGCCTTCCAAGTCGTGAAAGAGGAAGGAAGTTTGTGATTCCTTTCCGTCCTTTCTCGTAATATATTTATTAGACCACCTAATGATTATCTGAATGATTGCCCTCAATGTCAGGCAACAATGAGTTTCCATCCAGGCAAAAATGAGTTTCCATCCATAGTGGAACGAACCAAGCGGAGAGCTGATGCTTGTGCATTACTTTGTTACCAGAGTCCGCTGGCTGTCATCAGACTGGTAAGGCTGGAGAATATTTCTGTGTCGCTATGGTCAAGCTATTATGCTGTCTTCTGTTGTATCCCAGACTAAAAGCAGTGTGCACATTTGTGATTGTCACCAGTGACTGTTTTTGCCTCTCTGCACTCAGGTGACCCGCACGCAATGGCAGTCTGCAGAAGACCTGCCCCCAAACTTCCTGGAAGACATTGTGTCAGGTAGTGGTCCGACCAAGCTCCTTGGCGACCACGGGTGGTGCCTGAACGGAGCTGCTGTGCGTGAGGATGCCCCCGGGGACCTGGTGCTGGAGCTCCTCACCTGTGCAAACGCAAAACAGAATGAACTCCAGGGCCAAGAAGAACAGGAAGGCAGCAGCGAAGATGCAAGCTCAGGGGCCCAGGGGACTCTTACTGCATGCCCTAACCTTATCAGTACCTGCTCCACGCCTGCTGCCATCAGGGCTTATCGCCACTTCATGAACCAGAGGGCAGGCAACTACTCTGTGCAAGCAGGTGAGGCGCAGTGCTGGTTGTGGTATCAATTTCATGATGTTTTTCGCTTTGCAGGGCACGCACTCACACATGAGTCGACTAAACACTTTCCCCCCACGCCGCAAACCATAGTTTTGCTTGCTGTTTTTGGCTGCAGAGAACTCAGATGGGTCTTTCAACCCCAGTAAGATCATGACTTGGGTTCACCAAGCAAGCCGCGCCAGAGCCAGGGCTGGCCAGCAGGTGCGAGGAGCATTTAGTGCACTTTTGCACTCACATTTGCCAAAATGTTGTGTGTATGGCAGGCATGAGTTAAGTGGATGTGGTGTCAGTGATACTCTGTACCAGATCGTGTGAAGGCAACTGCAGAAATGAGGGCGAAGTGTCTTGCCTTGGTTCGTAGCAGGTGTACTGATAGGTGTGCCTATTTCATTAGGATTCTTAGCTACCCTCTTGCAAAGTCCTCATACACACTCTTACAAACGCCACACACATGCTTGCTCTCTGCAGGTGCTCCTCCAGCAGGAAGCAGAACTGTACCTGATGCAGCACATATCTGCAGAAGAGCCATCTACTGCGGTCTCCCCCTTCAGCACCAACAATACTCTTGCTTGGACACACACGTGCGTTTTTAATAACACCATACATCACCAGCTACAAACATAGGAACGCCCAAGCGTGTTAAGTTGCACTTTTTAACCGTATCTAGCATGACACTAAAATGTTGCTTGTTCATACGCAGCATATAAGAGAGTAATTGTATATCGCAGAGATGGCTCTCATTGCACATACATCCATGCGCATGCAGGCGTCTAGACTCCTCGGTGCCCATGCCTGGCTTGCTTAACCTGGCAACTCAGCCTTGCCTCACGGGTGTGTCCCCTAGATGCATAGCCTCCAACGGCCTCTCCTCTCTGAAGATCAGCGTGTACGGCATGTATATCCAGGACGGTAAAATCACAGCACGGCACGGCGGGCGTTATCTACAAACCACGTGGGTGGTTGTGTTGCTGCAGTTAGCTTTGGCAGTCTTTTTGTTGTTTTGGCCAAGCACTGGTCAACGAGTTTCTAGTTTTTGAACAAAGTGTGTGTGTGTGTGTGTAGGTACTTACGTTGCTTTAGCGCTCCTTGCTTTTCGTCAGGTGAACGGGCATATGTACGTACGTACATAATGACCATAGGGTGCAAGACAGCCGAGTGCACCGTAAATTACAGGACTCGTAAATTACAGGACTCAAGGGACAAAGAGTGCGTTGGACCTCATGCCCTAATCCCCTTCTACCGTAGATTTCATTATTTCATGACTACTTCAAGGATTCCGTACACTGCACCATAATTGTGCCAAGCATCCCCTCACCCAAGTCATTACACAAACCTCCCACACATCGACCCTTCCACCCACCCATCCACACAAACGCCCACACATCCGATATGTCCATACACACAGGTGGAGCACGCACGAGAGCGTGCGTGTGACGTCACGCGCTCAGGTCGCACGATGGCATCGTGCACGTGTCATGGGTGTGGAGGACAGCTCTGATTCAGACCTGCACACTGAAATGGAGGCGGAGGTCACCATTGTCGACCCCCCTGCATGTGGGCTCATTGCCATCGAGTGCCGGCAGGTGATGCGGGTTCCGTGTTCCAAGTCGTGCTGGTTTTCTAGATTCCGTCTGTGACTGCTGTGCCCTGCCTAGATTGAGCGGTAATCAATGGTAGGGTTTTGTAGGTTCAGTCTGTGGCTGCTGCGCTCTGTCTGGATTGAGCTGTAACCATTAAAAGTTAATTCTGTGGCTGTTCCGCTCTGCCTGGGTTGAGTAGTAACCAATGCTAGGGTTCGTACAAGGTTGCAAAATGGAGTGTGTGTGTGTGCTCAGCTTCACTGGCTGTGGTTCCCAGTATAACCTTTACCTTTCTACTGCCAGAAGTAGACAAGAAATCTCCTGCAGCTGTTAAAAACCATGTCAGTGCACGCCAGTGATTTTATTAGTCGCCACACGTCGCCACTGTGTCGCATTTTGGCCATTTTAGGTAAGACACAGCGACGCCCGGGCGTTGCTGAGCACCCAGTGTAGCCAAATGTTGCACAGTGGCGACACCAAAAGTTCTTGTCGATCACCCAGTGTAGTCAATTACTTATCTGTTTTAATTCAGGGGGGGCCAGAAAATTTTGGATAGGCACGTATGATTTTGGGCTGGACCCCCCTGACCCCCCCCCCCTGACCCAATTTGCTAAAAAAGAGTGCCAATCGCCTGGGTTCGAGCTGAGGATTCCGCTGATATATTGAAAAATTCGTAGGAGTGGCCCAGTAAACTTTTGGAGTGGGGGCAGGGGGGGTCCAAAAACTCGAACCTCCCCCCGACCCTCCTCCCCTCTCCGATTGGACCCATACATATATCAATTGACAGCTCTCGACAAAAGGATTCCAAATATCTAATTCGTAATTGATTAGACACGTGCCGTCCAAAAGTTGTGCTTACTGGCGCTTCCTGTTGAATTAGTAAATTTGTCAAAATGAGTCAGAAATACTGGGGGTCGATGGGGATCCCGACATCGACAGCTGGTCAGAACTCCCAAGCCCCTGTCCCTCTCGACTCCAAACCCCTCCCACCCATGCCAGCAGCTTCAACAGCACAAGCAGCAGCAGCACCTGCATTTCCCCCCGGTGCTGCACCCCCCCCTGCATGACAAGCTACAATACCTGTTGCAGCACCTTCACCAGCAGCTGCAGCAATAGCACAAGCAGCAGCAGATGCAGCACCAGAAGCAGCAGAGGGGGCTAAGCGGCGGGCGCACATTTGGCACCCTCAGCAGCAGAGTTCCTGAGGACCACCACCAATACTGAAAAGAGAGGGAAGGGGGAACTGTGCTTGCCGTGCATGTGGCAAGCCCAAAGGCTTGAAAGTGCTCATCATGTTGGTCAAGAAAGAGAAAATTTGCACTTGAAGGTGCGCAAGAGCAAAAAGCAGGAAGACCATGATGAGGAGCAGCTGCTTAGTTGGGAAAAGCAGCAGGTCTGGTATGATGAGCTGCAGCAGCAAAGGGGTGAGAATGGCTTAGCCCTCCCACCACCACCACGACCCACGCCACCAGCAGCACCAATCTCACAGCACCACTGAAACGTGGACGCATGAGAAACGTGGAAGCAGAAGCAAGCACTACAGCAGGAGAGAGTGCCCAGCATAATCACGCTGTTGCACGCACAGCCGGTGCTCGCCTTCCTTAAGGGTTTAGGATAAGGATGAGAGGCGGAGCCGCTTTTACGTCACTTGGACATCCTTGTGCTTGCAATTCAGCGCATGTGGGGGGATAAGCAACTTCCCCTTCTTGCAAGGATGTGTCATACGGTCATTTGGGACGTTCAATACGGTAACATACGCGTTAAATACGGAATACAAGTATAATACGATCGCATTTTTAAGCAATTTCGGAAGTGCCGATTTTTGACCAAAAATGGACCTGATTCGCCCCAAAATCACCCAAAACGTTCCCAATTCTTTTCCAATATATTATATGTTATTGATATAGTATATAATAGCATTGGAAGCTTTCCGAAAGACCGTTGTTGGGGCGGAACTAAAACGGCAAAAAAACGGCAAAAAAGGGCAAACTTTGCAATCGTAGAATACGGCCCGATTTGTTCAATACGGTAAAATACGTGTTGAATACGATACGGTGTATTATACGAATACGCCATATGAAACATCCCTGCCTTCGTACAAACAAAAGTGGTTTGAAGCAAAACAGCGGCAAACAGGAACACATGCACAGCAGCGGCAGCAGGAGCCAGAGTTGATGGGGTTTAGTGATGAGAGCGAGGACGCAGGAAAGAGATACCGAGGGACAGGGAAGGGGGGCAAAGGGCGAAAGGGTGGATTGAATTAACATACAGGCGAACTGGATATTGTAAACAAAACTTATTAAACAATCATTCCTCGCATCTCTTTGCCAAACTTTTTTAAGTGGCTACACACACTTTTTCAGCAAAAGCACTTTGGCTACACACCCAAAAACCTTAAAGAAATCACTGGTGCACATGATAGTACACCATTGCATTTGCTCACGTTCATTGCTGAATGAACAAATAGGGCTGTTGTACACGCACCAGGGCTACTGCATGAGCAAGCTCTCATTAATGTGTGCTGTGGGTGTGGATGTGGGTGTGGGTGTGGGTGTGGGTGCAGGTGCGGGTGCGGGTGCGGGTGCGGGTGCGGCTGCGGGTGCGGGTGTGGGCGTGGGTGTGGGTGTGGGTGTGGGTGTGGGTGTGGGTGTGGGTGCTGGCAGCGCCTACCGCTCAGAGCCTGGCACTTAAAACGCGACATTAGCGCGCATCAACTTACTGCTGTGCAATCATGCACGTCCCATTCACGCAGGGCTACCTTACGAGCAAGCCCACGTACCTGATCACAGTGCCTGCAACTCAGAACCTGGCACGTGAGCTCACCTCAGGCCTGGCTTGCCCACTTGCGCCCTTGGGCATCATCTCTCGGTCCTCCACTCACAAGCTCTTGGACCCAGACAAAAAGGATCCAAAGAGTGACGAGGTGCGTGCGGCATGGGTCGAGATAGTGCCACCAATGCACTTGAGGGGATGTGGAGCAAATGAAGGCAGGCCTTTTGTTTAGAGGGTGACAATTCAGCCGTGAATGACAGGAATCTGAGGGGGGGCTGTTGTGCAAACTGCATGCACATGTCGTGTCATTGGTTTGCCAGTCTCAAGGCAGATCGCACATGAATGTGGTTGCTCACTTGTGCTTAAACAATGCCTGCACTGAAGCACAGTGATTGGCCCTGGTACATGGCGTCCTCCCCTTGATTGTGCTGTGTAACCACCATGTCACTGTGACACAAAAAGCTGTGTCGTCTATGAATCCATAAGCTGCCATATTTGCACGGCAGGATCTGAGCCGCATGAAGGCTGACAGCAGGGAACTTCAGCAGGCAAATCGCCCTGACTCAAAGGAGCAACAACTGAAGTTTAACTACGAGCGAGTTCAGGCTAAGAACCTAGAGATTGCCAAAGACAGCGTAGCCCGAGACCTGGGGTCGTGGTTACAGGTGTGTTTGTGTGCATATTAGCTGAAACTGTTGTGTGAACATGTAGCTATTACATACGTCTTGCAAGGGAGGAGAGCAATGCTGCTTTCTGCTTGGGGTGGACTGCATACTTTCCTTCTAGTTTCAATTGACGACCTTTGCTTTCTCCTCCGCCCGTATGGGCCACCAAGCGCACAACTACTTCAGTCAGAAACAGATACAAGAAACCCAGTGCCCGTTGTACGCTTCACTTTCTTGTAAGCATGGAAGCTGTGGGAATGTGTGCAATGCCCTCTTTACATGACTTAACCTCATATCTCATAACCCAAAGCAGCAATACGGCTCATGGCAAGATCACGATGCCTGGCAACGTCACGTCCAAACACGACTGTCTGCATGGTGTTACACCCCCCCATCAGAGGGCAACCGGACGCAAGTCACCTCTTCAAGATGCATAGCCGCACAGCATTACATGCACCCCACCACAGGCCCACGAGACGCGACCCACAGCTTAACTGTTCACTTCCCTCCCCCCTTTCTTGCACTGCAGTTCATGGCTCTCAAAAAAGCGTACACAGGGCCTTGGTCCCCCGATATGAAGTACAGTCGACCTGCCTGCCAGGCAGACTCCTCTTTCTGGCAGAGCCTGCAACAACAAGAGCATGGGGTGTGTATAGTGTGTACAGATGTTTGATCCATTCCTAGAGGACAAGGTCATACCGTGCACCTACACCGTGTTGGACCATACAAATTTTAAGCTTTTGCTCACCTTACTGAGTACACACGGTGAGTTACATGGGTCTGGCAAATCCTAGGAACATGTTAGTACCTGCATCACATTGCGCGCACACACACACACACACACACACACACACACACACACACACACAAACGCACACACTCACACACTCACACACGGCAGTACACCTCGCATGTAACAGACCCCCTCACGAGACGAAACATTCAGGTGTGCTTGCACACAGTCAGACGAGGGGTGTGATAGCATGTCTGGATAACAGGCAGGGGCACGAAGCCTTGTGCTTCACACAATCAAAGCTGGAGAGGCTGAGTTTCTTTTAAGGGCGCAAGGATGGGCTGTGCGCGTTGGCCAGGTCGGATAATTCCTTTATTGCCCAAAGGGCCATGTCATGGAGCCCTTTTGCAAGGAAAGCCTCTGTATCAATGTATACACACGTAAACAGGACACAATTCTCAACCTCCAGGACTGCACGTACAAATGCTTGCACACATAGACACACAAAATCACACGGCATCACATAAACGTGCACACGCAAACATGCACACACAGACACGAGCATGCACGCTTGCACCCTCTTGATGCTGCAGACCCAAGGACCCGGGGGAAGGCGCAACAGCATGATGAGCGTGTGGTTGCCCAGCATGGATTGCCCACATTTGTCTGCCCAGTCTCAGGTGAGAACAGAGGTAGTGGGTGGAACAAGGAGGAACCGTTCATTTGTAGTGTTTAAGTGCCTGCTACCTCCTGGATTTCAGGCGTGCGAGTTTGCAAACATCAATGTCTCCTGTATAATGCTAGCCTGAGAAAAGGTCAGACTGGCACAGGCAGTGGACCACTTGTCGTCGTCAAAGGGGGCAGTGGCATGCACCGTTGTGTGTGTGCCTATTTACGGGGTACCAATGCTTTTGCTGTTATTGGGAAGCTTTGTTCTATTCAGGGTTGTTGAGATACGCCGTACTTCAGCTTTCTTGACCGTAATTACGGTACCATACCGTAAATACGCTGTACAATACGGTGCAAGTCCGGTCTACTTGAAATTACGGTGTCCGACCGTACAGTACGGTGCCACCGTACAGTACATTTTGACTGTAGGTAGGCCGTTTGGCTCCAATTCCGGCCCAAAACATTTCTTTTCCTTTTGCAACAAGTATATATGAATAGAACACAAAATATTAACCAGGGATCAGGTACCGCGTCCGACTTTGAGTTTCCATGCAAGCTCCTGCTGGGCCCTTTCCCCGAGCTGATGCAGCCCCAAACCAGCCTCAGGGTCGTTCAGGGAAGCATTGTGTGGCGTCAGCACATAAGAGGAGCATGCTGGAGGTGGAAATGGGAGGTGTTTGGGGCGGAGAGGCCTTTCTGAGGCCAATCTTGCACTAGCAGTGCCAGCTTGGAACCGTACCTTACACCGTACCGTATTTTACCGTTTTTATGGTAAAATACGGTGTGACAATTACGGTAGTACGCCGTATTTCAACAAATATGGTTCGTATCGTACAAACTGTTATTGTACCGTACCGCATTACTTAACAAGCCTGGTTCTATTGTACATAATAAAACGGCTGAGGGCTGGGGCACAGGAAAAACATCTGCTGTGTTGCCTGTTTTTTCCCAGGCATCTTTTTGGCTGCTATTATCTAGTCGGATGAGGTGTAAGGACACCAGAGCAACCATAGTTTGTAACAACGGTGATATTTATACCACTATCCTTGGGTCCAACTCTCACTTTATTCATGACATTGACGTGCAAGCCTTCTTTTTATGGGCTCACAAGCTTGCCCTCAATAGCGATCATTAGCGGCTCTGTAATCACGTCACAATGTACCACACAGGCAGCTCATACGCGCGCACACACACATACTCTCACAAACTCACACACACTCGCACTCACACACACTTACGCAAAAACTCTCTCACACACACACGCACACACTCGCAAACGCACACGCACTCACATACGCACGCTCCAGAATTTGGACCTGACAAAGCAGCTGAGCAGTGTGGCAGTGAGCAGCCAGGTGCAGAAAGCTAACATGATCTCCCTGGGAATAAGACTGCTGCAGCTCGCATGCGAAACAGCCTGGCCGTCTACAGCACGAGCTCTTCTTATGGTGCGTTTGTTTTCGATAAACAAAAATTGTGTAACAACTGTGTCTCTTCTATACAAATTCGACCTGTTACCCACGGCTCTACAGCACGAGACTAAATGGGGACTATGAAAACACCAGGAGCTGCAGTTGAGGGTTCTCAGAGTTCAGAACCGTAGTATCTGTGTTGAGCACATTGTACAAAGCGCACTCCTAAAGGGATGTGTCTGTAATGCCCCTTTGCCAGGAATGGGCTTGACAGCTAGAGCGTGCATGGGTGCGTGTATATGTGTGTGTAAGTGTGTGTGTGCGTGTGCGTGTGTACATGTCATTTCTGCTGTAGCATAAGAGCATGCTTGCATCCCTGTCTCAACTTCATTGTTGCAACCACAGAATGCAATGCCGACTACACATTCCTGCAACTAAGGCCTGCTTGGCTGCCTCTAGTTTTTCACTCTTCCGTCTCTTGCTCGGCCTGGACCGCTCTAGCCTGCTGCATGCAGACGAGGTCGGCTGCCTGCTGCTGCTCCTGCAGGCAAGCCGACCTCGCAGGGGCCAGTGGAGCGGGGGGGGCTCCCTGACGCTGCTCAATATTATACATTGTACGCTACTGTCTCTGAACCGCCACCATTAAAAATGAACAAATAATTTACCACAGTTTTCACAGTAGCCCCCCACTGCCACCTCAAATAAACGTCCTTTAGGGGCGGTGATGTAATTTATGTATACGGTAATACAGGAGCACATTCTTGCAAACTCGGGAGTGCCGATTCTTGTGTCAACACAGGCCCAACCTGCCCCAAAATTTAAACTTCAATTCTGTTCAAATAATCAATGAATAATCAGGTTGTCGCCAAAAATTGGTAAAAATACTGTAAAAATACAATTGTACGATTCGGATCAATTCAATTAATACGGCAAAATCTGTGATTGTAATATAACAATACTGTGAACGTATTGCATGACACATCTCTGATAAGCAAACCACTCCAGCATTGAGAACTTACGCTTTGGCACGTGTCGGAATCCATGGAACACACAAAATGAACGTCGTGTCTGTCTCACTCCCTTCACATTTTACATCCTTGCTAGGTTTGAACTGCCTTGCAACTTGTGTTGCAGCGCATCTAGAAAATGCTACAAACTGGTGGCAGATCACACGCTGGGCCTCACCAAGCGTTTGGCAATGGATCATCATCACAGGAAACGGCGTACAGGATGATGTAAGGGCATAAGCACCAGCACGTGCATAATGGGACGCCTGACAAACGTCATAAAGGCCACAAGCACAGAAATGCCAGCGTGTTGGTGATGGTGGTCACGTGCAGGGTCTCATGGACCTTGGCCTAAGCTATCAAGACATTGAGACACAGGCCTCCCATGACGGCATGTCTTTCCTCCACTGTGCTGTTCGCTCACGGAATGCAGGCATGGTGAGTGGTTGTGGTGTGGTGTGGGCGTCTTGTGGAAGATGCAGGCATGGTGAGTGCTTGAACTGTGGTGTGGGTGTCACTATAGTAATGCAGGCATGGTGAATGGTCGTGGGGTGGTGTGGTGTGGGCATCTCCATAAGGTGTGTGAGCGTTCTTCATAAAGTCTGCTTTAGTGCGCGCGCTTTCAAGGGAAGGAATCGTGGCTCTGTGGCTCTGTACCTGTTCCCAACTTGTGTTCAAAGCAGTCACAGGTGGGTGCCCTGAAATGGAAAGCGTGGACACACCTGTTTTTACTATCACCCATAAAGGTGTACAAGGGGGGGGACGTATGATGTATGTGGTTCATTCTCCCGAGGAAGCTGCGCACGCTTGTAGTCTGAAGCTTTTGTCATGATACCATTACTGAGTTTCAACATAACACATCCCTCGTGTCGCTTCATCAAGTGTGTAGGTGGCAGAGGTAGTGGCCTGGATAAAAGCATCTGAACGAGACCTGGATTGGGGTGTGGTGGACAATGAAGGCGTCACCCCCCTTCACTTGGCTGCTTGCTTGGAGGTGTGTTGTGTGTTGTGCACATCTTACTTTTCCCTATTTCAACCTTGGGCAAAAGATGGTAGGAACATTGTAGTCTGCCAATGCTTCTCGCGTCTCGAAAAAAGAGGACCGTTCCTTTTTGGAATGAGATGTACCCGATGCTCTGTGTTATGGAGCATGTTCAACAGGAAACCCTTACAAACAGTTGGATTTCTCTCACACAGATTGACGCATATTCCAATCACTGTCGAAGAAGGTGATGCAAACGACACATTATTTTTCACGCCATTCATGCTCCTTAGACGCACAAGCACAAACCCGTACCAATGTCATCATCCATGGGTCAAATGGTCAGGATGCAAAGTCACACACATACACACACAGGATGGTGGCTTGCTAGCCATCCACATTTTGCGCAAGTGGCCTCAGGCAGGGCAAGTGTGGCTGACCAAGGGCACGATAAAGGAGAAGCTCACTCCCAAAGACCTGGCAGAAGGTGCGTGCATCTGCTGGAGATGCAAAAATATAAACGTCTGCAGATAAAATTGTGCATGTGTGTGTGCGTGTGTGTGTATGTACGGGGATGGGATGCATTATGTGTGATGCAAGAAGCTTGTTGATGTCCCAAAAATTCTACACGTGGCAACCTGATGAATTCAGACACTACTCAAGATGAGAGTGTTGTTTGCATCTATAGGTTTCACTCTTTGCTGTTTTTTGTACCCTATGTATGTGTAGGGTTGGCCAGAACCGTTCATGGAATTTCTGTTTACGCATACATATGCCGTATACACTGTATACCTAATTACGTATAAACCGTATATAAACAGTATATAAACCGTATATGGTGGAAATTGGACTATACATAATTGTTTGGGGGTCATTTTGTAGCTCTTGAAAAGCTTTGATCATGTACCCCATTTATATTACCCAATTTCTAGAGGTCAGGGAGCTATGCGTGTCCAAAGAGGCCAAAATCCATACAAGCACGGAGGCACACGCTTTCACTGTCACAAAAGTGTAAACCATGAGCGAGAGACCCCTTTTCCCCCCCCACCCCATCAAATTTGCCCCATTTGTGTAGATTTGCAAATTTACCCCATTTGTGTATGCACGTGTGTGTGTGCGTGCGTGCGTGTGTGTGCAAAACAAAAGATACGTGCGTGTGCATTTGCTCGCTTGCTGGGATTTGTGCATGCTCGTGTGTACTCGTGCGTGTGCGTGCGTGCATGTGCGTGTATAATTATGTGTATCTTGCGTGTGTGCGTGTGCGTGTCGTGCGTGTCGTGCGTGTATGTGCGTGTGCGTGTGCTTGCGTACACGTGTGTGCGTACATGCATGTGCGCGTGCTTGCTTATGTTTGTATGCATGCGTGGGTGCGTTCATGTGCTTATGCATTTGCGTGCGTGCTGAGGTTCGTACATGCACGCTTGTACGTGTGTGTGAGCGTGCACGCTCGTGTGTGTATACGTGTGCGCGTGCATGTACCTTAGTGTGTTTGCATGTGCATCTGTGCACACAGGTATGCGTGCACGTAATTGTGCGCGCGTGCGGGGGTGCGTGCATGCACATGTGAGAGTGTGCATGTGCCGTTTCTGTTCCTGCATCATCTCCGCCCTGGAACCCTTCAGTGCTGTTTGCTTGCATGACCTTAGAGCAACCCTGCTCATACTCAAACTCTGGTGCTTCTGTATCTACTGCTAAACCCCTTGCTGTCGAACCACTTGCTGCTGTTGAATTCTGTGAGGGATTCCCTTCCGTGAGGGACATGGCTTGAACACAAATGCAATTGTTTATATTTGCCCGAAAACTGCTGCTTTATAATTTTACGGTTTCAAAGGCCAGTGGAAGGTCAATTTTGAGCACTCATTCAGATTGTATATATACATATATACACGTCCGGCGGTCAAACAAATACAGGAAAAAACATGTTTACAACGACATACGTATACTTATACGATTCTAGCCAACTCTATATATGTGTGCTAGATCGACCTTGCTATCCCTGGAAACATGCAAAATTGGCAAAGTTGGCAACTATCTAAAAAAGTCACTGCCATTAGATTGAGGAGAGATTTCCCCCTCTTGCTTGAAGCCCAAAAGGATAGCCCATGTTGCGTGTGATCATGTCCATCGTTTTGCATCATATGCGTCTAATCATTATGCACTCTTGTTTTGCACCTCAACGGCACAGAGGAATGTTGCATCTCCTTTTTTTATTATCAAAAATGCTCCACATGCTCACCCACATGCATAATGTTGAATCACAATGTAGGCGTGGGCAACGAGTTTCTCAACCGCATGGCAGACATGGCAGGCTTGCTTGCTTGCAAAGACTGTACAGAGATGGCCTGTGCAATGCGCACCATGACAAGCTCAAGCCCCTTGCCAGGACAGATGCATGCAGGACCGGTGAGTGGTGTGCTTCAAATGCTGCAAGGCTGCAGACACTGACACAGGACTGTGCAGGTTTGCTGTAAGGGGTGTTTCTGCCGTCCATGGCAGCTATTTGGGCGGTTTGCACAAGTGGTGCCTGCACCGTCGAATACGAAGAAATGGCAAATGCCCATGTTCAACTTTCCTTCTCTCAAATGGAAACAGGAATAGGATAACGAAAGTCAGGTTTCCTTCTGTTTTATTTAACACATGTTTCCTTCTGTTTTATTAAGACACACACGACATTGAGTGCACTTAGCTGGGAGGGCCGCTCAAATGTCGCCTATGAACCTGTGGATGTGATCTAAAGGTCTGAATGCACCTGCCCTGTTGACGCACAGGAGGTTGGTTCCTCCAGCACCTTAGACAAGGCAGGAGCTTCCTTGGTAGCTGCGGGCCAGCAACTGGCCCCTAGCTACCAACCTGTATCCAGCCTTAATGCACGCTCTTCGCTCTCTGCGGCGCCACAGGTGCGCCTTTGTGGCTTACTCAGCTCAAGCTGCACTGGTGTGTGCATGTGTGTGCACGCAGTGCGGTTAATATACAGGTGCCTTGGCTCAATTCATGCTGAGTGGATGGTGTGCCACGGAGTTGATGCAAACAAAGAGTCAGGCGCCATGTGGCACTTCAGAGTACCCACCTGTGCCTTATAGGCCCTGATGCCATTCCCTGGTCAGTTGTAAATGCAGCCTTGATTGTACACAATCATACACGTATGTACACACATGCATCACCTTTTTCTCGTTCACCACCGTGCCAGAAGCACTTTCATAAAGAGCTGCTGTACCCATCACTCATTCGTGCCAAGCTTCTCTCTCAATCTACTCTCACACTGGCCTACGCCAGCTCCCCTTCTCCCCCTCCCCCTCTCAACACTGCTACCCGCTTTAGTCTTGTTTTGAACGTCGTGATGTCTGCATCAATGCATTTGTGCAGCCTCAAGGGTGCTCAGGGGGGCCTTCGGCTTCCAAGGGAAGCGAGCATCTCTTTAATAGCAGGCCTTTGGCCACCGTACAGGAACACAGCAGTAGCAGGTGAGAAACCAGGTTTGGCCAGCACCATGCATACACTCCTTGTGTATGGACGACGTATGGGTTCCAAACTGTTTGTTTGCCCGCACTTTTGCTTTTACCGAGCCTGCAAAGAAACGTACATGCTCTTGCGTGCAAGCACTCCCGCATGCACTAAGCAATCCAGGTAGCGTTGCTTTTGGGAGCATGAACAGGCTTGAGACGTGCAAACACAAGGCCACATACCTGTTGACATGCGCACACACTTTGTAGACATGCATGCGCACACACACTGTAGACATGCATGCGCACACACACCTGTTAACATGCGAACACACACACACACACCTGTTAGCATGCAAATACACGTGACACACTGGTGCACATGCCCGTAGAGATCCCTTGGGTGGTAGCACAGAGCATTCTGGCGCGTTGGGGCAAGACACTGAGACGCTCTTTTCTACCCCCCACTTTCCTATGTGAGTATTACAGCAAGGCAGGAGCCCATACGCAGGCATACTTCAAACATCTTCACACATATACACATGCACATTGACACACGCTTTTACACATACACAACCACACATACACACACATGCACACAATCACCACACATCTCAAGAGAGGAATCCACCCCAGCCACTAAACAGCCACTCACAGCTTGGGAACATCCAACAGGGACTTCGTCCTTCAGAACTGCAAGAGAGGCCTGGAACCACCCCATCGCCGCATCAGAAGAGGCATCAGAAGGGCAGGAGGTGCCCCAAACCTGCCCACCCAGAAAGCTGAGCTCCGCGGCTGCTGTTGCCCCCCCTGCAGCACCTCCCACCCCTCATACGCAGCATAACATGGCTATACAGTCCTTCATACAGCAGCAGCAGCAGCAGCAGCACCAGCACCAGCAGCAACATCAGGATGAACACGGGAATGTAAATGCTACCATTGGTGGTGGTGGTGGTGGTGGTGGTGGTGGTGGTGGTGGTGGTGGTGGTGGTGGTGGTGGTGGTGGTGCAGCTTACATTGAGGGTGAGTTCCCTAGGCCCAGCATTCAACACCCCCCCTCCCCTCTCCTTCCGCGCAGAAAGAAAGGGTTGTGCGGGTTGTTTTGATTTCAGGGGAAATCACTTCGGTGGCAAGGGGCTCTTGCTTATCTAGAACGTATGCGTGCTTCTGCACATTCATGCTCGAACTCAACCGTGTTTCTTTTGTTTGTGTAAACATGTTTTAGGTGTGGTCAAAGCACAAATGGTGGGGATTACCCTGAATAGGCAGTGGTTGTGGGTGTCAAGTTACAAAGAGTAGGGACGGCCTTGTATGATCTGTTGAGGATGTTGTGATTTTACATACACGATCAATTATTTGATGCTTCGGCAGCCAAGCAGCCAAAAATTTATATATTTGTGTAATGACAGGTTGCGGATGCGAGCTTTACTTCCAGAGGGGTATGAACCAGGATTCCTATCATTCTTATCTAAATGTGTGCCTGATTCCTCCTGATTCAGGTGCTTGTCAACCTGCATTCTTTTATTAAATTTTCCCTGCTCAAAAATTAACCTGTACTGACTATGTGACGTTCCTGTGTATGGCATTTTTTCATTGATTCATACTCCAAGCGAGTCAGTAGGACACTGCTTGTTGTTCTTTCTCATTGCTATTTCTTCCCTTCCATCTTCGTTGGAATTGATCTGTATGATAAACCGTTGTGTTGCCAATTCAGTTAATTCTATTTACAGCTGGCTCTCTGGAGCATCAAGTTGACTTGACAGGGAGGTAGAGGGTACTTGGTTAGCTTTCTCTCGTGTGTATTTATTGTAATTCCTGTTCTTTTCAAACAAGGGTCATCTTGGGGTGCAATGCAAAACAAAATTAACCAGTGTCAAAAATTGAAACTAAATCTGACAAACTTGAGGAGTCTGTTACTATGGTCCCTGGATATAGCTAGACACCTCCTCCCACGCGTGGCAACACTCACGAGAATGAAAACGAATCCGTACCGCCACAGTGTGCTTTCATAAAGGTTTACAAGGTTTTACAAAAAAAAGCTTTCAATCAAGAAGTGTGACTGCTAGCTTGCTCATAAAAAGCAATTAGTTCATCCTTAGTTAGGAGGAAAAGCTTGTTGTAAACTTGTCATGGGCTCCTGTTGGGGGAAACAGAGGTGCTTATTTCCTGCGAAGAGAAATTATGTGGGGATTGGCGCAGTGGAAAAGAACATGCTGCTCATCTTGTACATCATCAGTATCACACAGGTCACAGGTGGGGAAGTTACTTTGATTCCATGTCGCTGTCTCAAAACGTAGGGCGGGTTTGAACACGAAGTCTGAAACGAGCTGTACTACGATTGACATCATGGGGCAGGTTAAGAATCATATATTTGGGGGAAATGTCAGGCGAATGAGGAGTGACCAAAGCCCTTTTGGTAGGTAGAGCTCACCAGGGTGTTGGTAGAGCGTTTGCTGTTGTATTCTCTCGGATAAGGAGTTTCAAAATTAGGTGTGCGTCCAGTACTCCAGATGTGTCTCCCTGAGGTCTGCGACAAAACGGCTGAGATCAATGGGTTCAACGTTTTGCATCCTCTGTTTGGAGATATACGATTGTGTCAGACCATCCATGGCAGAAAGAATATGGGCTGACCAACGCAATCATCCGATCGTGTACTCAGCTGGCTGCATGTCAGCATGTAAGACCTTTTTCATTGTGTAGCTGTTGGATTTAGTCAAAGAGTTCCCCGGTAAGACAAAGATCAGCTTGTGGCTTGGCATCACGGCAAGTGGCATCACGGCAAGTGGCATCACGGCAAGTGCTGTGTTGCCTGGCAACAAGCCTGAGTGCTTACTATGAAAGCAGAAAACATAAAATCGCGTACCTTGAAAAGTGACGCTCAATGGTGCGCAATTAGCTAATAAGCTCAGCCAAGAATGTCAGCTGAAGTACCATAGGTAAGGTTACATCGCTACATATGCCTCTGGGGGAATATCATAGGTGCTTTTGATAATGAAGACGTCGGAATGTAGTATAACGTTACCGGGCTTACCAGGCTTACTGGCTGGATTACAAAGGTACGTAGTAAGCGGGCGGTAAGCGGCTGGGTTACCGACTTGGAAGGCGAGTAGTAAGCGATCGGTAACGGCTTTTTCCAACTACAATTCAAAAGAATTTAGAAGACGGCCTGGTAAGCCAGCTAGCTTACTCGAGTAGTAACCATAGTAAGCCGGCAGTAGTAACCCACAAATACATTAGGTTGCTAATCCAACAGATTTTGGTAGGCAGTGCATCGCTTACTAAGTAACCGAGGTGTTCTTTGG
>Ga0307945_1000383_pt1 | contig 29698 bp, 39 predicted proteins | sample OrgLakmetagen228_FD_201818 | JGI IMG/M metagenome (GOLD analysis project Ga0307945, IMG submission 201818) | Saline water microbial communities from Organic Lake, Antarctica - #228 | ecosystem: Environmental > Aquatic > Non-marine Saline and Alkaline > Saline | place: Antarctica: Organic Lake...
GTGCCATTTTGGCCACCATCATCACTGCCTGCGGGAGTAAGGGTGCCTCGCAGCAGCTCAGCGCTGATGGTGGCCAAAATGGCACCTGTGTCCAGCTGCAAGCTCTGCACACACACACACACACACACAAACACACACACAGGTAGGTGAGACACAAGAAATTAGGAAGTAAGTGTGGCAACCGCGGAAACGTGAGGATAGGCGTGAAGGAAAAAGGTGCGTACCCCCTACCTACACACACACGGGCTGCATATTCACACACAAACAGCAGTGCACAACACGGCACAGCACGCACGTATTGAGCTGCCTAGCAGCTTGCTTGAGCAGGCTCATTACTGTGTAAGTTAAGGATGTGGTGTGTGTGTGTGTGTGCTGCATCACACCACGCATACACTCCCCACTTGTGCACGCATTCAAAAGTCGGCAATGCTGTTCCTCCCTCTCGGTTTGTCTGTTTGGGTCTGCAGGAGCATATATTTATGATTCAGGAGACCAGGGGCACTATACTTACTACTACTATTATTATTACTACTATTAATATTACTACTACTATTGTTATTATTACTACTACTAATATTACGCATGCGCTCAGAGCCGGCAATACTGTTCCTCCCTCTTGGTTTGTTGGTTTGGGTTTGCAGGAGAACTTGTTTGATCAAGGTAACCAGGGGCTCTTAAATTTATAATACACATGCAATCAGCGCTGGTAGTGCTGATCCTACCTTTTGGTTTGTCGGTTTGGGTTTGCAGGGGCACTTGTTAAATACACATGCAATCAGCGCTGGTAGTGCTGATCCTACCTCTTGATTGGGGTCTGCAGGAGCGAGGTTCAGCAAAGCGTCGTTAGCCTGCCTGGAAACCTGCACAGACACGCATGTCCACCACACACAAACACACGTACTCAACCACACAGGTCAGTGGCGGTAAGCATGTAAGCACGCGAGAGCAAGAAGAGAGCAAAGACAGGAGCAAGCCTGTGCGCACGTAACACACACACGTATACATTTTGCAGTACTACACACAAACACTCACTCACACATACACACGCACGCGCGCACGCACGCGCACACACACACCTCTACAATCTCTCTGCTGGGGTGGCTGATGTTGGCCAGCACCACCCCCAGCGCTGCGGGGTACTGCCCCACCAGCTGCACAGCAGCCATCTCGACAAACTCCTGCGTGCACGTGTGTATTTGTATTTGTGTGTGCGAAATGTGTCAATGTGTGAAACTGTTGTGTGTGTGTGTGTGTGTGTGTATGTGTTCGTGGAGGGGGGGGGGGGGGGATGCGCGCAAATGTATGTGTGCTTGTGTATCTCAGCATAGCGGAAATTTTTAGATTGCTTACTTTAATTAAGCTGGCGCTAATCTATACAGCGTGCCTTCGTCCGAGATGCGTGCATTTTTTGCCACTTGTTGGCTGCTGTGCAAGCACACTCGTAAGGGCTTGTCCTTGTATTGTTAAGGCTGGTATGCACATCTGCACAAGTCTGTTGTACCTTCACCCATTTTATGGCCATCACGCGAGTAATTTCATCTGAGCTTGTGGGCTTACCGACCAGGGTCGTACTTGCTTGGTGACAGCATCTACGCATGTCTAGTTTTTGTGGACCTTGTGCCGCTTGATGGCCGTTACGCAAGCAGATTTCTAGGGGCTTGTGGCCTGAACAGCCTGATTTTAACTTGCTTAGCACTCGTCTATGTCCGTCTCAGTATTTGCAAACCTCTATGGGCTTGTGGCCTCGACAGCCTGATTCTAACTTGCTCAGCACTCGTCTATGTCTGTCTCAGTATTTGCAAACCTTGAGCCACTTGATGGCAGTCATGCGAGTGAATTCGTCCGGGCTTGTGGCCTTGTCGATCAGGGTCACAGCCATGCTGGCAAAGTCCACGCTCTGTGTGGCATGGATCTCGATCAAAAATTCCTGCGGCATTACAGTAGTCCTTGTGGAATTCAGTAGCGTAGGATGCATTGTGAATGTGTGTTGCGTGTGTGTATGTGTGCGTCAATGTGTGTGTGTGTGTGTGTGTGTGTGTGTGTGGTGCGGGTGTTTGTGCGCTTGCCCTCGCGTGTTGAGTGGCATGGATCCTAATTTAAACGCTCTGTGGCTAGAAGTTAGTGGTTAACATGCATGTTTGTTAAAACTCGAAGTGTTAGTACTAGGTGTGTGTGTTTACTTTATAAGGCTCTGAGTGGCATAATGTTAATCCGTACTCACCTTATTTTTGTCGCATGGTTTTAGCTTGGGTACTATTACGTTAGTGCAAAGCATTGTTGGAGCGGTTGAGTGTGATACAGCTTCGTGAGCGCAATGTCAGTGTAATGCACACCCACATTGTAAACATAAGAGCACTTTTACGTAAGTGCAGAGTATTGTCGGAGCGGTTGAGTGTGTGGTGCAGCTGCAGCTCTGCAAGACGCGTGGATCCCAACCAAGCACTCATGTGGTTATGCTACGCTTGTATTCACATGTTTGTATTGTCAGGGGTTTGTATGTGGTTATGCTGTGCTTGTATTAAAATGTTTGTTTTGTCAGGGGTGTGTATGTGGTTATGCTGTGCTTGTATTCACATGTTTGTATTGTCAGGGGTGTGTAGAGTGGACCTTATTACGGATGTCAGCAACTTCCATCTAAGGATTCCTGCAACGTGTTGCTCTATTTTTGCATACCCGCTTTAGACACATGCATTGGCGTCTTACTCTTTTTGTAAATGATCTTGTAATCAGCACATCAAGCAGGGTTCTCAACTAAGGAATCCTGCACCAAAAAGAGCCCTGCGTTGTCTCAATTAAGCCAATACCCACACTTCATAACCACAGACGCCAACCAGAGGTTTGCAAGCTGCAAGCTTTTTTTGGAGAGTTGGAGATAGAACTCAAATAAGCGTGGAAATAGATGGGCATTTTTGTGAGTTACATGCGTGTGTAAGCGTTCCACTCGGCCAAGCTTACAGGACAGACTGCTCACTGGCAACAGCACAGCACACAGCACCACAACAACAGAATGCACAGCACCACAGCATCACGACGAGGCAGCATCACAGCATACCACAGCACCCCAAACACAGTACACAGCACATAGCACCACCAGCGCACGCGCAAACACACACACACACACATATACACAAACAAACACTCGCCATCATGGCCTTGTGGGCAGCCACACGGATTTCACGGTTGGGGTCAGACAGCATGGCCATGAGGCCGTCTAGGAGCTGGGGCAGGTACACCAGCAGATCCAGGTCGGGCACACTGTCCAGGACCTGACCAGTTGAACAGCAATCAGATGTGTTGGAATTCATGGCAGCAGTGTGTACGGACAGCGCATTAGGTATCAGTACACAAGGAAAAGGTGTTGATAAAAAAAACTGATAATAAACCTGACCAGGTGCTCCAGGTTGGGCACACTGTCCAGGACCTGACCAGTTGAACAGCAATCAGATGTGTTGAAATTCATGGCAGCAGTGTGTACGGGCAGCGCATTAGGTATTAGAACACAAGGAAAAGGTGTGTTCTAATATCTAGTGATAAAAAAACTGAAAATAAACATGACCAGGTGCTCCAGGTTGGACACGCTGCCCAGGACCTGATCAGATAAACAGCAATCAGATGTGTTGGAACTCATGGCAGCAGTGTGTACGGACAGCGCATTAGGTAGTAGAACACAAGGAAAAGGTCGGACACGCTGCCCAGGACCTGGACAGCTACAAGGGCAACGCTTGGCTGCCCAGGACCAAGCCTGAGCTACGTACACAAACCGGCGTGTCCATTTGATAATACTCAGAAGTCTTGCAATTGGAAAGCAAAGCAAGGAAGTGCCCTGTACAGCACCAAAAGCTCCTTACAAACTATACCAGACAACTGAAAGTTGCCCTCATAGCTCTGTACAGCACCAAGAGCCCCTTACAAACTACATCAGACTAGTATCGTTTGTTAGTTGCCCTCACAGCCTCCGCACCTTGATACAGACTTGACAACGTTGAAAGCGTGAGTGCTTTCAGTTGTGTTTTGACGTAATGCTCTGGATTCCATTTACAGTAATCCACAGATTTTGCTCACCGTGATCCAGCTGACTAGGAACATGCGCTTGTTGGGGTGACCCACACGCAAGTAGTCACGCAGCTTGGGCACAAAGCCTGCCATGTTGAAGCTAGCGGGCGAGGCAGCGATAATATCCTGCACACACACACATTTTGCATGTACATGTATTCATGCGCATAAGAAAGTTTTAACCCAACCGCTCAGGGGCACTCCCCCTGTAGCTTCTCTGGACACACTAAGCAGTGCACTAAACACAAAACACACACAGGGACACACGGGTATCGAAATCAAAATGCAGCAATATAATTTGCTCAGCCTCTGGTTGCTTGATTAGCAAGCATTTCTTATGACCTAGTAACAAGGAGGGCAGGGAGATTGGAGGGGGGAAGGGGGGGTCAGAGAAAGGAGCTACACTATCAGTGATAATTACCTTCACAAGGTTATCCAGGAACTGGACGGCATTGAGCACATTGGCCTCCGCATCTGCGCAAAGCCTGTGTTTAAGTGTTTGCGTAGCAGCATGAGCTTGTATGCAGTTCTTGTGCAAGCGCTCAGGGTCGGCCAGATCGCTAAGGGACACCTGCCTGCACATACTTATGTTATTACAGAGGATACTACAAGGACAACGGACAAATTGTGCTTGTAGCAATCTCTGACATGTTGCAGATTACGCAAAACGGGAATGCACAAGCACTGAATGTTCCTCATGGGGGACCATATCAAAGACAAGCAACCTCTCTGACTGAGCCTTTTTCGTCTGCCGTAATCAATCGTTTCGTCTGCCATATCAAAGATAAGCTTTGAGCTCTACATCTACCCTGCTAAGCCACCATGGGTCTCGAAGGGCAACACCACCCAGTACTAGGTCACTTGATTGACTTCTTCCGTACCTACTCGGAAGCAAAGGTGTCTACGGCATGTATTCAAGCCAGGTGAATGCCTGGTATAGAAAAATGACCAACCGAGTCTCAGCAGAATAACCTGTCTACCTTTACCTGAACATGGCATCGAACACCTCGTTGAAGAAGATGATGAAAGGCTCGCGAGCAACCTGCGGATTTCAGCCATGCGATGATAGATTAAGCGGCCAAAGAGGTAAAAGACTGATGAAGGCCTTGCCCAGGCAAGGATGCAACCAGCCAGGATACACAGTCTGTGAAAAATACGAGTGCAGCTATGCCCCCCACACGCAAGCACCTTTGCAATGTTGTATAGAGCCTCGCATGCATAGTAGCGCACACGCCCATCCTGGTCCGTGAAGCTGGCCAGCACTGGAGGCACTATCTGTCGCAGGTGGGCCTCTGTGGGGGAGCCGAGGCCCACGGTGGCAGCTGCCAGGCAAAGGAGGGCTCCCTAGGATGGTGAACAAAGGTTGGGGTGCTTATGTGTTGTGTTGCTGTATGTGTGTGCGTATGTGTGTGTTCGTGTGTGTGTACGTGTGTGTGTGTGCGTGTGTGTATGTGTGTGTGTGTGTGTGTGTGTGTGCGTGTGCGTGTGCATGTCTGTCTGTCTGTGTGTGAGTATGTGTGTTGGTGTTTGTGTATGTGTGTGTGTGTGTGAGTGTGTGCGCACCCTAGCATAGGAAGCATAGGAACCTGATAGAGATGGGTGTCCTGCAAATAAACACAGCCTTTGCCTTACCTTGCGATGGTTGGCTTGAGGAGAGAAGGCGTACTCCGCAATAAGCTGCACGTGCGTAAGGGGTGAATGGGTGCTGATGAGGGCGTTTTGTCTGCGCGAACACTTGCTTGCACGTTTCCGGGTGTTTACACACCTTGTCCACCAGCCTCCTGATCCTGGGCTCATCATTGCTCTTGCTGAGGCGCTTCACGGTCTGCTCCACCTCCAAAGCAGCAATCTTTCTCTTTTCATATTGCGGAGCGCCAATGGAGCGGGCCACCCCCGCAGATAGCAAATCCTCCATTTTTATACAGAAATATGAACCTAGATCATGTTCATGGAACAAACAAACGAAAGACAAACGAAAGACAAACGAGGTCGTATAAACCTTTTTTATTCCTGTTTGCTTGTATCTCGTTTGTATCGGAAAAAGGAAGTCAGTCAACGGTACCTATCCATTCTCCTTCTTCCCTCTCCTGCGCGTAACACACACTGTTACCACCACTATAAACTTTGTTGATGCTGGCTGAAGATTAAAGCTGGAAGACTGGAACTCGTAACTGCCAACAGTTGGAACTGATCCAGATACAGATGGTGGTACTGGGAGAGGAGCTAAATCTCCACATTGAGGGCTCAGGTTGGTTATTGTGCAGGCACACACAGACACACACACACGCACACACACACACAAACATACACACACACTCATATATACACACACACTCTCTCATATACACACACACAAACCAATACACACCATCACTTGCACACATGCACAACACACACAGGGGATGGTTTGAGACGGGTTGATGCCCTTTGGCGGGCCAGCCTCGCCAATTTGGAAGACTTCAGGGACAGCTGTATGCGGATGTGCCTGCAGCTTATTTCTGCTCCGGAGGTGGGTTCTAATCTTATAAGCACTTATGGCTTGACCAGGACTTACTCCATTCATGTATGTTTTGTGGCAAGAGGCTTATAGTCTTATAGTTTTAAACAAACCAAACCTGTTGCGTTGACCAACATATGCATAACTTCTTTGAGCCTCCCAAGTCTCTAACTCCCAATCAACAGCTCGTCACTTACTAAGAAAATGCACAACAATGCAGGGATTTGTGGGAGAAGCACGGGCGGTGCACTTCATGGGTGTGCTCGTGCAGCGGACCCCTGCGCAGCCCGAGGCGATGGAGGTGGTTGTGGAAGGCTTGGCCACTGAACTTACTGAATGGGCTACCACGTTGGAGGACCCCTTGTTGCGCACACGATCCATGATACTGGTCAAGGAGATTCTGCATGGGGCTGAGGTACGAGGGGGGTAGCAGGTGGGAGCGTGCACATATGTGCGTGCTTTGTTTGGGCATATGATGCGTGTTCGTTCCCACCACACATTGATGAAGAAACATTCTACCGATAGCACACTACTGAAAGCACTTGCCTTTTTTGGTACTCCCCTGACTTACATGCATTGATATATGTAAATTTGACACTGAAATTAACACAGGGAAGGCTGAGCCAAGTCACCACAGAGAATGTGCTAGAGCCTTTATTGGATGCCCTGAACGACAAAGTGGCCAAGATACGCAAGCTGGCAGTGCTGGCGCTCAGCAAGGTAAGTAGCCGTTTCATTATGAGTAAGGTTGGCCAAAACCATATATACGGTGCCAGGTATTGTTTGGTATTCGTATTGGTATTGGTATTGTTTGCATATAAAAGGTTATATACGGCGTATATACAAAGTTCTGGCCAACTCTATTTATGAGATATGTATAAGTTTTGGGCACAGAGCTATGTATAGGTACCTAGTGTGAATTGTTAGCAGGTTTCTAAAATTGTAAAATGACACCAGAAAATGGGATCAATTGTCGGCTCTGACTGACCTCAATCGTTTGGTACCCGTACAGCTTGCCTGTTGGCTTGTGTGAATTAGATTGCTGGTTCAGCTATCTAGAGGATGAGCTCCTACGTACAGGTGTTTGCCATCAGTGGTTGCAACACATCCACAAAAATTCGTGAGGAGGCAAAGGCTGCGACTGAAACTATGTATTAGGTTGCACCCCACAGATAAAGACTGTTTGCATCTTTCAAATCATTGCGCCATCTGCCCGACCAGAGGTGAACTGTGTGGTATGTGTGGTAACAGCCGCTACAAATCTCACTTCCGTAAATGGTTTGATTGTCCAGGCAGGGTGGGAGGCCATACATAAGCATGGTCACGTGTACAATGGCCATACATGATGTATACTTGCAATGTCACTACAATCTCATTGCAATGTCACTACAATCTCATTGCAATGTCACTACAATCTCATTGCAATGTCACTACAATCTCATTGCCATGTCGCTACAATCTCACTGCCATGTCACTACAATCTCATTGCCATGTCGCTACAATCTCACTGCCATGTCACTACAATCTCATTGCAATGTCACTACAATCTCACTGCCATGTCACTACAATCTCATTGCAATGTCACTACAATCTCATTGCCACGTCACTACAACGTCATTGCAATTTCACTACAATCACCAAGTCAGTGCAATCACCATGTCACCAATGCCACTGCAATGGGCTTATGATGATTTTCAACCCAGATCGTCTATTCAGAAACACTGGAACCGCCAGCGCTTACTTCAAATCATTCAATTTGAAATAAGACAATTGAAAGTGTGCAAGCTCAAAGGCGCTATTTACAATGACCCACGAAGCATAACATATCGTAATTGCATGTGTCCAAAATTTACTTCATTTTGTTAGGTTTTTACTTTACTGTTTCGTCGCCCTATTTATATGCTGTGCGCATGTCTTACACTTGCGGTCTGTTAGGAGGTGTAGGCTTCATACCGCATGTCACACCCTTTATGCTGTCCGCAACTCTCTTTCACTTACAGTGTGTTTATATGATGCACTTATCTGTGTGCATGCTTCAGGCTGCTCAATCAGAAGAGTACGGGCCTCGGGTGGTGGAGGCATACACGCACAGACTGGACGTTGAGTCAAACCAGGTGAATGCATATACACAATTGTTCACAATGACTTTGATTGATGGGGGTAACCTTCAGCCAGGTTATGCGGTTGGTTGACCGTTTGCTGGTCTTGCCAGGCACAGATGCAATTGGTGTGTTCAGGTACCAAAAAGAGGTTCAGTGTGCTGCCGAGAAAGGAAATTAGAAATGAATGCGTTGCACATTTGTCCTTGATCTGGCAAATAAGGGCAGATCGCCATGGACTTTTAGCTGATAGAAGGTTAAGTCATCATTGTATGTATGCACTGCACGTATGTACATACGTTCATGGCCATCCCTGAAGTTGCAGCCGTTGAGTATGCATACATGCACTGAGACTGGGTTTGCAAAGTGGGCCTGCAGCAGCTTTTATCGGTTTACACGACCTTACGGTATAAGAAACAAATAAATACACTGACCATGTCCTCAACTGCCCCCGTTCCAGCATCAGCCTTTGCTTCCATGGTATAGAAGCATATTCTGGTGCTGAAAATGTAAAGACCCTAGCCTTAAGTGTTCATATGGGTCTAGGTGGTTTGTTGTATCATGCAGTTGCAGTAGCAGCAGCAGGCCTTGGCTGCTATTGGCATGAATATATGAGAGCAAATGTGCACAACAAGAATCACTCTTGTTATGGTCAACGGTAGCGCCGTGCACCTTTTCTAGGCCGCCCACTCACATTTTGCTCTCAGGGACCACTTGCTAATCAGGAATCCATTGGCACCAGGGGTGTCCAATAAGACATGCATGCACACACACATACTCACACACACACACACACACAAACACATGCTCGCAACACAGGCAGTGCGTGTCGCGGCTGCACAGTCAATGCCACAGAGTGAAGAGGCGTACAGCACCATGCTGGTTCGCACGCATGATGTGTCCCCTGAGGTGAATGAGGAACAGATATTTGTAAGGACAATCATTCAAGTGCAAGCAGTAACTAAATAGTATGTGTATGGACAGAGGTACTTGCGCTGACAAAGTAAAAATGCACACAAATTTCCTGAGGTTGACGGTGGTGTCCATGCCTGCGCAGCAGTTTCTCCCTCCTGTCTCCTTGTCCTTGTGAATCAGGCTCTCTAGCTGCTTTAGTGCGTTGCTTTGGTCAAAGTATTGGTTTTGGTGCATTGCTTTGGTGCATTGCTTTGGTGCCTCGCCTTCATGTATGCCAACCCACCTCAGCTCCATGCATAGAGTTGGCCAGAACCGTATATACACACCGTATATGACCGTATGCATGATGATTTCCCTGCCAAAAATACCGTATATACACCGTATATACCTATAAATGTATGGTTCTGGCCAACCCTATCCATGCATCCTTTCCCAGCTCTTCTGTCATCGCTCACAGTCACAAAGCTGACACTCTTACACATTCTGGTGAACCCCCTCTTTAGGTCCGAGCAGCTGTGTATGCGTGGTTTGGTGCGACCCCTGTGTCAAAGCTAAGGTGAGATTAAACGTGTGTATTCACTTGATGACTCGCTTTGAGATTGCAAGGAAGGCACGCATCTTTTGTGGTGCAATTTTAAATGTGCATTGCTAACGCTGAGGTGGGTTTAAATGTAACTTCCTAGTATGGCGTGCTCCTAGCAAGCTTGGTGCGGCAAACTAGTCAAGCCTGCAAAGTATTTCTGCTGAAAATGTATGCCCCTCCTGTCGTCCAAAGTGTGTCCAAGAGCTTGTGCACCATGCCAGCCTACAACCAATCCTTGTAGAGTAGAAAAGTGCATCAAGGTTGTAAGAAGTACGCATTCAGACCCCAGATCACACAATCATGTTCCTGTGTCTGCAGAGTGGAGTAGCGTTTGTCGCTGCTGGCAGATGGCCTCAAAAACCGTCCACCCACTGCAAAGGGGGAGACGCACAATTTCATTCACCTAGACATGGAATTTCGTACAAACACACACAAACAGTCTTCACATGCTTGCAGCGTGGAGCAGCGTGTGTTGCTGCTGACCGATGGCCTTATCGATCGTACCCTTACTGCAAAGGAGAAAACACACATTTTCATTCACATAGACATGGAATTCCGTACAAACACACGCAAACAAACTGTCTTCACATGCTTGCAGCGTGGAGCAGCGTGTGTTGCTGCTGACAGATGGCCTTATCGATCATACCCTTACTCCAAAGGAGAGAACACACATTTTCATTCACGTAGACTTGGTTTTCCGTACAAACACACGCAAAGAAACTGTCTTCACATGCTTGCAGCGTGGAGCAGCGTGTGTTGCTATTGACAGATGGCCTTAAGGACCGTACCCCCGCTGCAAAAGAGGCAGCGGCTAGCATGGCAGGCTCATGGCTGACGCAACACTGTGGGGGGGACTGCCTGCGTCTTTTGGCTGCCATTGATGTGCAGCAGAACCAAGGTGTGGGCTGGTGCGGGTGTGGGTGTGAGCTTGTGCGTGCAAGCACGAGCTGAGGGAATTGTGAGCGTTTGCACTGTTCTGTTTTGGCTTGCTCCATCGTATGTAAGAGGGGGGATTACACCTGAGGCCAACACTCAAAAGACTGACTCAAGGACACTGCCTGAACAAGACGCTGCGAAGACATCACAGAGAGAACTCTGACCAAACAGAGAAAAGAGGGGCGCTGAACTGGCTGAAAGTCAGGCCTCCTGGAGAAGGCAGGAAAGTTAGCAGCTGGGCCGTTGACACCCATAGTTGATAACAGAGCAAGTTGCTGAGTCGAGAGGCGCAGGAGAGCAAGGGGGGCAACTAATGTTAACAATGACTAGGGCCCAAGCCTGTTGTTTCCACAGCGCAAGCTGTGCCAAAACAGTTCCAGCTGACATTCGTTTACTCTCGCCTCCAAGAGCTCGTGCAGCTGCAGAGTGCTCAGTAATTTTGCATTGTTGTGTACGTGTCCACATGCGGGGAAAGCATGGGTGCTGTCCGGTTTAAAGCAACTTGTGTGCATAATGGTAGCTGTCAATCTAATGTACTCAAACGACAGCTGGAGAGAAATTAAAGTAGACAGACGTTGCTGCTGGAAGCACTGGTCAAATAGGCAGGAGGAAGCTTAAACATAGTTTGTATGCATCGTATACACTCCCATTTACAAACATACATCTGTTGCCCTTGATTAACTCTTGTTTCATTTGCAGGCGTCGCACACGAGTTGCTGGAGGCACTGGTCAGTGCAGGAGCCCTGAACTGCGTGGCCTTGCTGCAGAGTGGTGCCCTTGGCAGCTTAGGTAATGCTGCAGCAGAAGCTGAAGCCACCGACTTTGTGCCCACGACACCTGAGCTGGCGTTTGCATGGTGGGTGTGGGTTGTGGAGGGATCCGTTGCTCAGCGGTGAAAATTAAATGTGACACGTGGTGTATGTTTGGTGAGAGATGGGTGAGGACACGTTTGTATGGTGGGTGTGGGTTGTGGAGGGATGCATTGCTCAGCGGTGGAAATTAAATGTGAGACGTGGTGTATGTTTGGTGTGAGATGGGTGAGGACACGTAATTATGAGCAGCCAAGGCTGTGTTACTGCAATGCTGGCTTTGCAGCATTCCCACGCCAAGCGGCATTTGCGTCGTGGGTGTGGGTTGTGAAGAGAGGCATGCTGCTCAGAGGTGCGATGGTGCATCGCCGAGGCTGCGATGCTTCAATACAGGCTGTGCATTCTGACGCCTAAAGCGGCATTTGTAGGGTGGCCAGAACCGTTTTTTAATGTACACCGTATATGACCGTACATTTGGTGATCTTCCTGCCACAATATTGTACATAAATTGTATATTTACATTAATGGTCATGGCTTAGCCTAGGCTTTGTCTTGTGGGTTGTGGGTGTGGTGTGGGTTGTGCTGTCCATGCTATCCAGAAGTGTAGCCTGCTCAGTTGTGCATTGTGCCGTCCATGCTATCCAGAAGTGTAGCCTGCGCAGTTGTGCTTTGTGCTGTCCATGCTATCCAGAAGTGTAGCCTGCTCAGTTGTGCAGTGTGCCGTCCATGCTGTCCAGAAGTGTAGCCTGCACAGTTCTCTGCCAGTGCTAAGTCCACACGCTGATGTTGTTGAACTGGTACCTGCATCATACGCATGAGGAAACGAACTAGAAACTGACGCTTTGCAAAAAAAACTCTGAAACCTATGATAGATGCCATCCCTGCTTCTTCAGTACAAACTTGTACAATGGCATATACCGTCCGTTCACGATCACTACGTGACCACACTTTCAAAAAATTAATTAAAAATACGATTTTAGTTCGTGAGGGGGTTTGGGGATTAATTTTTGAGTTCGAGGGCACTTCGGGAGGGCCCTGCCAGGAATTAGTTTTTGAGTTCGAGAGCCCCCTTGTGAATGCTGCCTGTGCACTGCTACTGCTGTTTGTTATGGCTGAATCCTGTGGCTGAGGCTGAAGCTGTGGCTGAAGCTGTGGCTGAGGCCGAAGCTGAGGCTGGAGCTGTGGCTGATGCTGCACAGTGCTCAGAAGCAGGGAAAGAGAGGTGATGGGAATACATGCAGCAAGAGCCACACTCTACTCTCTACATTCACTCTGAAGGGGCTATGAGGGGTGGAGGCTTGTTCTTGGAGCCGCGCAGGCACCCCACAGGCCTCTTCCCAGCCTCGCCCCTAGCCTTTGCCTCTTCCTCTTGCAGCTCTTTGAGCTGCATTTCCCTCTGCAGCTTCTCACGGTCCCTATGCTGAGCAGCCAGCCTTTCAGCTGGGGACTGAGGCTTCAAGAACCCGGCCAGGGGGTTCACACTGGCGCGCTTGAAGCTCATTACGATTTTCACCATCAAAACCACTATAAATTGTTAATTATTCACTTCGAATTTAGTTCGGAGAGGCCTCCAAGAATTAATAAAAATTTTCGTTTTCTGGCCAAATAATTAATAAATTTCCGAAGTGATCGTAAACGGACGGTAGTATATATTATACAGTGCACCACTACACTCCAAAATGACAAGAGCAAGGGTTGTGATTTTTTACTCACAAGCTCCTCCATTATGATTATAGTTATTAGACATGCAAGGGTTAGGCTTTTTCACTCACACAAGTTCATGAACGTTCAATGCTAGCTCCGTGTTTCCGTTTAAGCTGGAAGTTTCAGTGATCTGGCCATTCTGCTTACTGGGGACATATGCCCACTCCTTCCTTTGAGGTGATGGCCGTTCTGCTGACTAGTGGTGGCCATTATGCTGCATTCTATAGTCTGCTGATGGCCATTCTGTTGACGGGTGACATTTACCCACTCCTTTAGTACGCTGCTGTGATACTCTAATTATAGCAACTAGCCTTTTAATTCGCCATCTTCAAAGCACACATACAGACACACGCACCCACACCCACACACACACACACACACACAAACGCAAAACACTCCCTACCAACACAAACGTGCACACACACGCGCAACACACACACACACACACACACACACACACACACACACACGCGCGCGCAACACACAAGTGCAACACACACGCGCAACACACATGCTCATCACAGGACCTTCCTGGCTCACCACCTCCACACCACAGCCAGGGCAAAAAGCCAGGCAGCTGCCAAAGCCACAGGGGCCGCAGCATCAGTGTACGCGGCCGCTGCTAGTGACAGCAACAACGTAAGCCTGTGCTTATTGTGCTAGTGACAGCAACAACGTAAGCCTGTGCTTATTGTGCTCCTACCGCGCTCATAAGTGCACACACTGCATACACACACCCAGACTGTGCTTATTGTGCTAGTGACAGCAACAACGTAAGCCTGTGCTTATTGGGCTCCTACCGCGCTCATAATTGCGCACACTGCATACACACACAGACTGTGTACGAGCACGAGTACACTCACGTATACGCACACGCACGTACACGCACACACATACAAGCACAAACACACAAGGGGATGCAGAAAGTAATGACCCTCACGCGTCTCTACAATGATAACCTTGATATATAGTGATTGCCACTTGTTTGGTCTCCATTTTCCTAAGCTTGGGCCCTTCATCCAGAGACCGCTGCCCAACACAGACAACTTTCTTGCATAACATTTAAGTCAACACAACTTTAGACAAATCACACGCCTCACCCCACCTCGCCCATAATGCTTGGCCTGCCTTCCTGCCAGAGGGCGCTCAGCACAGCCATCTTTCTTACATACTGTAGAGACTGAAACAAAACACAAATCGCGCACCTTACCTCACCTCGCCCACAGCTGCTTGAGGCCTTTCTGCCAGAGAGCTCTCAACACAGTCAGCCTTCTTACATACTGTAGTCACCAAAACAGAACACAAATCGCGCACTTACCTCACCTTGCCCACAGCTGCTTGAAGCCTTCCTGCCAGAGAGCGCCCGTCAACTGGCCAGCCTGGTGCACGCACACCTGAGGGCAGGGGAGCAGCACAAGTTTGCTGTGTGCCAAGTGCTGGGCATTGCAGGGCTGGCCATGGTGTGTGGGTGTGGGTGTGGGTTTGGGTGTGGGTGTAGGTGTGTGGGTGTGGGTTTGGGTGTGTGGGTGTAGGTGTAGGTGTGTGGGTGTAGGTGTAGGTGTGTGGGTGTTGGTGTGTGGATGTAGGTGTGTGGGTGTGGGTGTGGATGCAGGTGTGGGTGTGGTGGTGACGTTGTTAATGTGCTCATGTTTGTGTATGTGGGCTTGTATGCCTTCAACCATAACTGGAACAGTAGTTTATTGGAAATGTCACTGAGCACTGTCTCCGTGGTCATGCTGTACTACTTTTGATGTGGTCATGCTGTACTACTTCTAATGTGGTCATGCTGTACTACCTCTACTCATTCTGGGTAGCTCCAGCTTTGTAACTTCTCCAGCTAAGAGCCAGCCTATCTGCAGCTGCTGTTTTGCTGCTTCCAAGCCCATCTCTTGCATTAGTTTCATATTTCATACATCTCTCGCTGTGCTCCACAAACAAAAGTCTCATAGACTTGATTGCATTGGGATACAGCAGCCAATCTATTCGGAACTGGCCATAATTATACAAGATACGTGTATACGGTGTGTATGTATATTATGTATATGGTGTGTATGTATTTGATGTGTGTTTTCAGTGTGTGTACGGTACTTTTAACAGGAAGACTTCCATGCGTACGGTTGTATAAGGTGTGCAAGTATGGTTCCGGCCAACCCTGCTTATTCTGCTGCCTCTGCTGGTTGTCACTTTCTGTTCCTCAATTTGCACACCCACTTGCCCAGTGTGTGCTGCACACATCTTTCTGTCTTGCTGCCTGTCTGACCATGCTGCTGCAGGACTGTACAGACAGACAGACTAGGGGATGCTAACTTGAGGGTTTATTTAGAGCTTCTAGTAATCAGATCCGTTTTTAAATCTTGCCGTGCGTTTGGTCATCCCCATTTTTAGGCTGCTGCAGATATGCACACATAAGAGCACGCGCAAGTGTCCCATGGTCCCCATCTAAATCTTCATCCAGCCCTTAACCTAGCATGTGTTGTTTTGTATTGTTGATTTGAACGACCAGTAAGGTGCTCACAGTGACCAATAGCCTTTGCTTTGAAATGTTCAAAGCAACCGTCTTGGCTGCTGCTTTGTGGGATTGAACTGGCAGGAGCAATGGCAGGTGGTTGGCCAACTGCTAGTCCACACCCTAACGCTACTTTGTTTAGGGTTGACTGATTCACTCAGCCTCCTGGTTGCTGCTGTGTGTGACTGAACAGGCAGAAACAATGGCAGGCTGGCTTAAGTGTATGGACTGACTCATGGTTGCTGCTGCTTTGTAGGATTGGACAGATGGGACCAGCAGAGAGGTGGCCACAGACCTCGTCCACAGCTTGATGGAGTCAGACTTCAGGTACGACGTAAGATTCAAGGAAATGTACCTCTCTTTCTGTCTCTCTCTCTCTGTGTATCTCCTCTCTCTCTCTATCTCTCTCTCTCTCTCTCTCTCCCTCTCTCTCTCTGTCCTCTTTCCCACATCTGTCATGTGTGCGCACAAGCATGCCTTGTAGTAGGTATACCATCTGCCATCCCTCACTCTACAATTCGCCCACCTTTTAACTGTAACACTTCTAAACTTGACAGCCTTATCAACTTCCCTTTGCATTCTTCAGGGTTATTATTCATTCGGCACTGGATAGGGAACCAAAGCACAGTGCTTGCCTCTATGATCTCATAACTGCATGCACCTCACACCAATGTATTCCTCACACGCACCTCACACACACCTAGCACGCACCTCACCTGCACCTCACACGCATCTCACACCAATCTATTCCATACCTGCACCTCACACGCACCTCACACGCACCTCACACCATTTTTTCATCACACCCACCGCACACGCACCTCACACCAATATTTTCTGCACGTGCACCTCACACACGCACCTCACACCATTTTATTCATCGCACGCACCGCACACGCACCTCACACCAATATGTTCTGCACGTGCACCTCACACACGCACCTCACACCAATCTATTCATCTCACGCACCTCACACACACCTCACACCAGTATGTTCTGCACATGCACCTCACACGCACCTCACACCAATCTACCTATTTGCACGATTCAGGGAGGGTGCCCGCCCAAACACAGCGCCCACCTCTGCCAGCGCCCCTGACGCTTGGGCGTGGCAACATGCCGTCATCAGCTTTGCCAGCAAAGTGTTGCCAAATGGAAAGGAGCTGCTTGGTGCCGTACTACCCACGCTGCGGGCCTTTATAGAGGCAGAAGGTAATGAATATTCGATGGTAAGCGGTCGTTATCAGCTAGGTACTGTGCTGACCGTACTGAGGGCCTTGTGTTGACCCAGCAGGTGATGGCTTTGTTGTCAACTGCCGCATACTGTGCCTTAGAATGCTGCATTCTTTGGCGGTGTCTACAGTGTCTCTCTCTCTCTTTCTCTCTCTCTCTCTCTCTCTCTCTCTCTCTCTCTCTCTCTCTCTCTCTCTCTCTCTCTCTCTCTCCCCCTCTATACACACCTAATACACTTGCGTATTCTATGGATTGTAAGGCTGATCTGTTAGTGCACAGGACACTCTTTGGTACGTGGCCTCCGTGCAGTGCCTGCTCCATTCACACATACATGCTCTCAGGCTTGCATCATTGCCCTGTTTCACACACAGGCACAACTGCCGGTGCAAGATGGACATGCCAGTGCTGGCTTTTGCGTCTCAGATTTATTGCGGTGCCTGCTCCATTCACAAAATCACGCAGTCAAGCTCACACCATTGCTGCGCTGCTTTACACACAGGCACAATTGCCGGTGCAGGGGGCACTCTTCAGTTCTGGCTTTTGCGTCTCAGATCTGTTGCGGTGCCTGCTCCATTCACACGATCACGCACTCAAGCTCACACCATTGCTGCACTGCTTCACACACAGGCACAACTGCCGGTGCAGGGAGCACTCTTCAGTTCTGGCTTTTGCGTCTCAGATCTATTGCAGTCCCTGCTCCATTCACACGATCACGCACTCAAGCTCACACCAATACTGCGCTGCTTTACACACAGGCACAACTGCCGGTGCAGGGGGCACTCTTCAGTGCCTGGCCTATGCGTCGCAGCTGCTGCAGTGTCTGCCCAAAGCGCGTTTGGCAGAGGAGTGTGAGGGCCAAGGGCATGGCCAGCATCAACTGCCCTCTGCCAGTTTACAGTGGTTTCTGGACCACTTGTTGCTGCCAAACACACAGCACACAGACGTCCTCGTGCGGTAAGAGCTAAACTGCAACAGCAGCAAAACCCTCCTTTGTCAGCATTAGCAGTTTCTCAAAAACCACCTGCAGCCGCCTCATGCAAAGCACATAGATAGGGTTGGCCAAAATTGTATATATACACCGTATATGTATATGACCGTATATTTAATGATTTCCCCGCTTAAAGTATCGTATGCACACCATTTATGATTGATTGTAGCAAACCCTACACATAAACGCTTGTGTGAGGTAAGGGTATGCCTAAGGCAAGAGTTTCACTGGATAGCAAACAGCAACAGCACACGTAGGGTTGGCCTGAACCATATACATACACCGTATATGACCGTAAATTTGGTCATTTCCCTGCCAAAAATACCGTACATACACCGTATATGTAGGGTTCTGGCCAGCCCTAAGCATACGTCTCACTGCCACCTGCTGCTGCTGCCTGACATGCACAGCATGCAGGCACCCACGTGCAGAAAGGGTTTGCCTGCCCCAAGAGCTTCCTCTGTCACTTTTTTCACATGATGCTGCCTAACACACAGCACCATTTTTTTCACGTGCTGCTGCGATAGTGCAATAGTGCGATAGTGCGATAGTGCATGTGAGCAATGGCTGCTCTACATGTGCTGCTTTCCCTCCTCATGCATTGACCTTTTTGTGTCTCATAGGCATGCACAAAGCTGCGCACTTTGTGGAGAGGGATGTGTGTGTTGCATCATCTGACACGATTCGTTTCTTTGCCAAATGTACTCCTCTACCTACAGGGGATTCCTGACACATTAAAACAACTACGTGTCCACAAAGTTTTGATCATGAAGTTTTGATCAGTGGTTGCTACTTCTATGTATGTTTGTATGTGTGTGTGTGTGTGTGTGTGTGTGTGTGTGTGTGTGTGTGTGTGTGTGTGTGTGCGAGTGTGTGTGTGTGAGAGTGCATGTGAGTGTGTGTGTGCATGCGTTCGTGCGTTTGTGTACGGCTGGGGATCACTGTGGCAAATGGCGACCATAGGGCAAGGGTTTGCCTTATGTGCCGTTAAGCGTCTTACACATCTGTTGACCTTGTCCCTCCCAACGTGATTGCATGCCCATCCAATCATCGCATTGCTCATAAGACGGCCATGGGGTTTGTGCAGGGTTGGCCAGAACCATGTATATACGGTGTATTTCGAGTATTTAAGGCAGGGAAAGCACCAACTGTACGGTCAAATACGGTGTATTTATACAGCTCTGGTCAACCCTAGATTTATGTAAAGCTTTGTGGGCGCGTGCTTGGTGCTCTTTTCTGCAAAAAAACAAGCACGTAGTGTCTGTGCATATCATCACGCAGGGGTCTGGCAATGCGCTGTGTGGGTATGTACCCTCTGCTTCCTATGGGGACTGACACGCTGCTGCCTGCAGTCGGGGCCAGTGTGCGGCTGCTGAGTGACGCAGCAGCAAACGTGAAGAAGGAGGCAGCCAAGGTGAATGACAAAGCCTTGAATCAATGGCTTTATAGTTAGGCCAGTGTGCGGCTGCTGAGTGACGCAGCAACAAACGTGAAGGAAGAGGCAGCCAAGGTGAATGACAAAGCCTTGAATCAGTTGCTTTTTAGTTAGTCCAGTGTGCGGCTGCTGAGTGACACAGCAGCAAACGTGAAGAAGGAGGCAACCAAGTTGAATGACAAAGCCTTGAATCAGTGGCTTTATAGTTAGGCCAGTGTGCGGCTGCTGAGTGACGCAGCAGCAAACGTGAAGGAAGAGGCAGCCAAGGTGAATGACAAAGCCTTGAATCAGTGGCTTTATAGTTAGGCCAGTGTGCGGCTGCTGTATGGTGCAGCAGCAAACGTGAAGAAGGAGGCAACCAAGTTGAATGACAAAGCCTTGAATCAGTGGCTTTTTAGTTAGGCCAGTGTGCGGCTGCTGAATGGTGCAGCAGCAAACGTGAAGGAGGAGGCAGCAGAGGTGACCGACGGGCCTTGAAACAGTGACCTTTAGTGGCTTTGAAACAGTGACCGACGGGGCTCTGAAAGAGTGACCTTCAGTGGCTTTTTAGTTAGGCCAGTTTGTGGCTGCTCAACAATTATGCAGCAGCCGTGAAACTTACAAGAAAGATGGATCGTTCGATAAACACTCATTTTTAGAGGCGTTGCAACATTTTGAGGATCAGCAAAGGAAAAAGAAATCAGGATCAGCAAAGACACTGGATTTAAGCCACACAAGCATCTGTCTGCTCAGTGGTGGTGTTTGATCGAGGCAAGCTCAGAATGTTGTCGAAATATAAGCTGCAAAGTCCATGCACATGGTGCTTGGCAGTATTGAAAAAGGGGACCAACCCAACGTAGCCGAGTGCGCTAGCTTCTGCTGTGATTTTATTAATATCTAAGAAGGTGAGGCAGAGTGACCACTTCAAAACCACACCATGTAAGGTATGGTAAGGCTACATCGCTATGTATGCCTCTGGGGGGGCAAAGTGAGCACTTCAAAACCACACCGTGTAAGGAAGTGACTTACTTGGGGTAGCCAGATACGTGGAAGCCCTGAATTGAGCTACCACAGAAACCATGACCGGTCATGGATTGTGTGCCTCGGGTCCTATGCAGGTGCTGCTGAACTTGCTGCTGGTGTTTGGCATGGCTAGCGTGAACGACAAGGCGTGCCTCTCTGGCGTGAGAGGTGAGATCCATGCTGCTGCTCTGCTGCACAAGCCTTATGGTGTGATGTATGATGCGATCTGTGCAAACAAGCATTCACACACCACAACGTACTATGATTCATCTCTCATGCCTTATGATGCAATCCATGCAAACAAGCAACCACACACCACAACACATCTTTCTTTTCACAACTTTAATTAATTCCTTACGCACATAAAAACACACACACATGCATACATACATGGCAATAATAACACTCTTTCTTTTCACAACTTTAATTAATTCCTTACGCACATACAAACACACACACATGCATACATACATGGCAAGAACAACACTCACAACACACAGCACAGCATGGTGTGCACCTCCCCTGGCGTTGCAATTTCAAGCTGCCTCGCGCACCTATTTACAGAACCATATATTTTGCTCGACAGCAATGCCTGTGCCCGCTGCTGTAAACGCACACACACACACACACACACACACACACACACACACGCACACGCGTGCACGCGTGAGACCTAATCGAGGGCCTCAAAACCAATCTGGCAATCTTGCTGCACAGCAATGCACATGGGCGTTGAAGACTTGGCTGGTCAGCTTGAGAGGGCGGACATCGACACCCAGAGCGGCAATGCAAGCCAAGGTATGAATGCACACAGTATTAATCCGTGAATGCAGCGCTTGCCAAGGTATGAATGCACACAGTGTTAATCTGTGAATGCAACGCTAGCCAAGGTATGAATGCACACAGTGTTATTCCAGGTGCACATGAGCAAATGCGCTACTCATACTAATTGTTCTTTTTGTAGTACTCCAAAATGACAAGAGGAACAAAAGGTGAGACAGGGAAGGGCAGTGCAGTAAGGCTGTAATGATATTCCCAAGCCATCTTATTCATGTATCGCTGTATGGATGCTATACAGAGCTCATGTGTGCGTGTGTGTGTGCCTGCATGTATGTACTGCAAACAATAAAGATGGAGATTGCACTTTACTATTTTAGATCTGGTGTGTGCAAGCACAGACAGGAGATGGAAGAGATCAGGCATCGGTGAGGCCACCGCTCTATAGAGAGAGCGCTTAAAGGGCACAGTCGTATGAATGATGTTCCCTTGACCATATTTGTGAGCAGTTTCTTTATGCTGGAATATATGCTGGACTGCACCACACACTCCCTTCCTCTGGAGACCTATTCTGATCAGCCACCCACTCGGTTTAAAATGTCATTGCTCATGGCAGGGGAGCTAGCCCAATCAGACATGCAATTTAATGCACATATTAAATTTTATAAAACCTGGCACAAGCCTCAATTTTTGTTTCTTGCCCCCCCCTCAATGCGTGCAGCTTTTTGTGGCAGGGAAGGTGCAGGTCAGGCATGCGTTTCAACTTACTCACAGACGCCCCAGGTCTTAAGCCTTGCACTTCCTCTCAACGCACGCAGATTTTTGTGGCAGAAAAATAGCCAGAGCAGGCACCCATCACAACAATTGAACGTGCTATTTGGTATTCACACATTTTCGACGCACGTACACGCCTTGAGATGTATACCTTGCCCTCCATCTCAATATGCCAATGCGCGCAGCGTGTGACAGAGAAGGCGCAGATGAGGCACCTACTTTTGACTGCCTACAGCTGCTGCACAGCACGCTTGCCAAGGCCAAGAAGCAGAGGCTCCAGCGGCAGCAGCAGCAGCAAAATAGCAGGTGGGATGATATATGTTTGAACATTTCCCACCTAGAACAAATCACACGCAAGCGCTTGCAATCACATATTTACACTTGTGCTTTCGCGCGCGCGCACACACACATACACACACACATACACACACACACACACACACACACACACACACACACACACACACACACACACACACACGCACACACACAGACACAAACATGCACCTACACCATATACAGGAAGCGTCGCCCAGGTGGATTTGACGAGCTGGGCACACAGGTGAATGATGAGGCAATGCTTATTACCTAGGATTATTATTGTACGCCCACTGCCAGAAGCATTTAATGTTGAAGCATATCCTGACCGAGTGTCCGAGGAATTGGGTGTTCACAAACTCCTCCAGCAGACTTTTCGTGTTGAACCTCTTCCTGCTATGAGTCGTCAATAAGCATTTAAAGAGCGATCTGTTAAACTAAAAAGATAGAGCTTGATCTGTGCCATCAAAGGTGGCATAGATTACCTTAGCTGCTGCTTATACACTCCATAACCCTTAATAATTTATAAATTCCGCTTAATTCACACGTGCTTGCGCGCGCACGCACACACGCACACACACACACACACACACACACACACACACACACACACACATATATATATACAAGCACGCACCCACACACAATTCACCTGTGCACAGGAGGGCCTCATCTGTGCCATTGTGGACGGCATGGCCCGTCTGGCCTTGTTCCAAGAGCTCCATGAGGCCATGCAAGCTCGCCAGCAGCAGCAGCAGTACACAAGCAGTGGCATCGACGGCAGCGGGAGCGGCCGCGCTGCCAAGCCAGGAGGACGTGCAATTACGGTGCGGCCAAGCTGTGTGTGTGTGCGCACCAAGCTCAGTGTGTTTGCTCTTGTGTGTGCGCATGCACGTGTGTGTTTGCATATGTGAATGGGTGTGAGAAGAAAGAAAAAACTACGCAGGCAGTGAAAACCACTCTCCACATTAAATAAGGAAAAGGAGCCACTTTGGTACCGTAAAACTCCTCTACCAAAAGATTAAGAAAAAGATCAATGAAAATCAGGAGGGTTGCAGGCTTGACCTGAAACCGGCTCCTGATGACAGTTGACAAAATAGAAAATAGTGTTCATTTTTACAAGTGTGTGTGTCTATGAATCATTACAAGCAAGGACCTCAAGGCTAGCATACGTATCTGCATACTTTTCTTCATGGTACTCATTATTTGATGGTGAGCTTTACGCTCTTAATGAGCACATTGGTGTTGAAGCATTCACAGACGGAAGGCGGGATAAGAAAGCCCACGCTTACACGCTCCCCAATGCGCGCTCTCCCACACGCAGTCCTAACGACATGCAAACACACATGCCACAGCAATCACACAAACTTGCATGCATGTACACACACTCAACTTCGTACACACACACGCACACACACACACACATACACACATACCATGTACAGGATGAGGAGTCACAACGCATCCTAGACCGGCTGCTGCTTCTGTACAGGGACCCTGCTTTTGAGGACATTGCTTACGCTCAGCAGATCCTTGGCACATTTTTCGAGGCAAGTAACAATTGCTCAATCAACTCAACATGCATTACCAATAGGGTTGGCCAGAACTGTGTATATGCACCGAACATGACCGTATATTTGGTGATTTCCCTACCAGTAATACCGTGTATATGCACCATATGTATATGGTTCTGGCCAACCCTAAACATGCAATGTCGATGGATCATGACTAGGGCTGGCCAGAACCGTATATGTACACCGTATATGACCGTATATTTGGTGAAATCCCTGCAAAACATACCGTATGATCACCGTATATATATGGTTCTGGCCAACCCTAATAATGACATAAGGCGAGGCTCCACTGCTTTTGTGCTGCATTTTTGAAATGTGTGATCCAGCCTTGAGGTATTACAGCATACAATATGCAATGCACCTGCCAGAAACAAAACAAAAATGAATGAATTCTAATTCATCACTTCAAAGAAATATTTTTTCTAGTGAATAATTAAGTGAAAAATGATGGAATTGTGATTCACTTCAAACAAATACAAAGATGCACTCAGTTTGCACACTCAGTACACTATTATGGGCTGTACGTAGCCTGCATGCATACGCACGTGACCATGCTCTGCACGCACATACACATGCACCACGCTGATGCACAAATGCACACGTAACGCACAGATGTACACAAACACACACATACCACACAAATGCACATAGACGCTAACACACACTGGCTCTTCCCATACAGACATACAGCAGGCGTGCAACTGGCACCAGACGCACATGCACACAACACACACACACACACACACACACACACGTACACACACGCGTACACACACACGCACGTTGCTCCCTACAGGCGTACTGCAGGCGTGCAGCTGGCAACAAGCGCAGGCTGGCCCAAGCCCTGCCAAACACTTTCAACAGGGCACTGGGCATCAGCGTCAAGGGCCGTAAGACAGCTGCACCAGGGCTAGTTAAATTTGCACTTGAGCTGCTGCTTATACCCTTGAGCCAGCAGCAGCAGCAGCGAGGTGCGTGTATGTGTGTTTGTGTTTTTGGGGGGTGGAGGTAGGTGGGAGGTGGGTATGTGTGCGTGTATGTGTATTTGTGTAGGGTTGGCCAGAACCGAATATCTGCACCGTTTATGACTGTAAGTTTGATGGTTTTCCCTGCTGAAGATATTGTTTATGCAATGTATAAATATGGTCCTGGCCAACCCTACCCATATACGCATACACGCATATGTTTGAGGGGGGAGGATAAGTGATATGTGATGTGTGTGTATCAAAGGTAGCATGCGATTTGTGTGTACAAAGGTAGCATGCGATGTGTGTGTGTACAAAGGTAACATGACATGGTGCTGTTAATGTAAACACTTGTAGATCCAACACACGTCCCATAGGCCAGGTCAGCGACAGCAAGTCTTGATACCCTAGTACTGATTTGTTGCTACACGTGTCTGTCTTGTGGCTTGATGATGCATATGTCCAATTCAGGTTGGCTTGACAGAGTGTGTGTACTTTTGTAGTACTTACATATAGCAAAGCTGCATAACACCCGGGGGGTGAGTGTTAAATTATTATCGCAATGTGTGCTTCTTGGCACTGCATTTGCATCTGCACAGTCTGACCAGGGCACTGTGCAGCTGTGCCAGGGCGTTCCGCAAGTGTGTGTTTGCATGTGTTGCATATCACAAGCACACAGCCATATAGAAAACACACAGCCCTCACTCACTCGCCAAGAGCTGCATAATATGAATACACTACCTTCATTTGAACATAGCCCACGCACATTCCTGTGTATGGGCTGGTATGGGCTGGTATGACGCAAATCCTGACCAGGCACTGTGCCGCTGTGTCAGGGCGTTCCGCAAGTGTGTGTTTGCATGCGTTGCACAACACAAGCACGCAGCCATATAGAAAACGCACAGCCCTCATGGATTTTGTTTATCCACTGGTGCATCTTCAGAACCCGACCAGGGCACTGAACAGCTGTGCCAGGACGTACTACAACAGCTGCATAACATGCCGGACGCCCCCAGCACCGCCCATAAGGAGTTCTACAGGGAGCTGAGTGCGGTGAGTTTACCAGGTAGTCGTGAGAAACATGGGGCGAATAATCGTGGGGATTTATCTCAGCAGTTTGGAGGTGCACTTCTGCAGTTTGGGCTGAGTGCCCCACATACATACGGCCTGAGTGAAGCGTGACTGAGATTGTATTGCAGGGTCAGGCAAAGTAATGACAATATAAGGCTTCAGGGGGAAATATGGGAGAAATGGTTCAGAGGTGAAACGGGTTAAGGGTCAACGGTTGACGACTGGTAAAACCAAAAACCTGCAATTATCAAGCTCACTTATTTTATCCATCCCATCTGCCCAGATCTATCCTACCTACCCTGCTCCTCTTGACAGAGTGCAAGGTAGTACGTCCTTCTTCATCAACTCCTCCTGCTCCATACCAGCAACAAGGTCTAGGAGCCTGTGTGTTCTCTTTGCGGCCATCTCTCTAGATCTCCTTTTCGGCACAGGAACACGCCCTGCCTTTTATTATTGATAGATTGTACATTAAAAACCCATGAACTAGGATTATAAATTCTTTCTATCTCACGTCTTATTGGGCCCTCTTGTCAGTGCTTCATTATTTCAAGCCTGTCTCCTACATGCACTACACATGCTGCATGATTTCAGTGCTTCGTGGATTGAAGTCTGTCTCCTACATGCACTACAGATGCTCTGCCTGCTGCCCTTCAACGCCACCCAGCACCCACCCACCCACACACACACACACACACACACACACACAAACACACACACACACATACACCAGTACCCACACACACTCACACGCACACTCACACACACATACAAACACCAGATGCTCAGCCTGCTGCCCTTCAATGCCACCCAGCACCCCCAGCAGCTGCAGTGCTGCCTTCTGCTACTGAACCGCTGCACGGTAAGGATGTCAGTCGAACATTGCAAATTTATCTAAGTTGCTGCCTGCTAGGACTGACAGCATCAAGTTACTCACACTCTGTTATAAAAACATGCACACACACACACACACACACACACACTCTCTCTCTCTTTCTCACACTCACACTCACTCACACTCATACACACATTGATCCTCTGTTAATGTCACAGACAGCTGGCCATCTGCCAACTGCTGATCGCACCTTGGTCAAGAATTTAGTCTCCGCAAAGGCGCGGTTTGAGGGTTTGACAGCACAGGCACTGGGCCCAGACGCAGAATGCCTCTCTGAGGAAGAAATGGAGGCAATGCTGCAGGTGAGGGTGATGGGGTGTGTGTGTGCGTACGTACGTAGGATCTTTTTAATTTGTTTTACTTTGTTTTACAAATAGAAGATACAAACTAGCACCGCCATTGCTCTAAGCAGCAATCATAGTTTCCAATTGTGACTAATGCATAATGCATGGCAAATTCTGTTCGTTACTTTTGTATGATTTGTTCCACCAGTACAGTTATTTATTTACAAGCTGCTGCTCTTCTTTCCATGGCAATTACATAGTGTTTGTCCTTTGTATGGTTTGCTCCACCAGTAGGATTGTTTACAAGTTGCTGCTCCTTTTTTCATGGCGCAGCAAGCCAAGCTCACCCTGCAGTCGCGGCACGCTGCCCAGCAGCGTCAAGCTGGACAGATTAGTGATGATGACGATTCAGGAGAAGGGGATGGCGAGGAGGGCTCTGACGCTGACTCTCTGCCGTCCAAGGCTCGTGCCTCTAAAGCCAGGTGTGTGTGTGTGTGACTGTCGCACTTTCTGGGCCTAATCTTGGGAAACCGAGAATGAGGTCAATGCAAGTACCTGGACAAAGTGCTGCCTGCTACCAAATATGGTTTGATGACTGACGAGCGCAGGTCATGTGGCATGCACATTTCTTGGTCTCTGCTCATGATGATGTGTTCCACACACCACAGGCATACACCTCTCAGACATCTGGTCATCAAGGGGGAATACAGTGCAGGCAGTAAATCCATTCCCCACATCAATTCAGGAAAAGGAGCCACAAGGTCTTACACCAGTCTATGAGGAATATGAACGCCAACCATCTTCCTTTGTTCCTTCCTGACGCATGCGTAGGGCCCCTGCCAAGCGTGCCCCGGCCCCTAGGAGCAAGAAAGGGTCCAATGCCGCTGCCTCTACTGCATCTATCAACAACGATGATGCAAACAGTGATGTTAGTGACGACGAGGTTAGTGCACTGGCTGGACGTTATCCTTGATGATTCAGTGCCTATGACCTGTAACCTATAACACAACATATTCCCCCCATGACATCTGACGCCCCACATGCGTAGGCAAACCTCGCAAAATTTGCTGCCACTCCCGATAGAGCCCGGTCCTTAACACGTTGTCATGCTCTTTTATCTCCTCAAATGCACAGGCGGACAGTGCCGCCGCTCCCAGTAGAGATCAGTCCTCTAGCCGGACAACGTCTAGTGCTGCGGCAGGGGAGCGCAGGCAGCCAATGCGAGGTGCTGCGGCAAAGGCGCGCCAGCAACTGGCAGCCACAGCAGAGGAGGAGGGTATGCATTGATAGCGTGCCCTTAGAGAGAGTTTGTGATCTGCGTGCTGTACATGGTGCTGCTGCAACTGAAGCACAGCCTGCTGCGATCAAGCTCAAGGCAAAAAGAACTACCTATTTGCACTGTTTGATTTTGGCTAGCTGGTCCTGTATTCAAACATGTAGTGTATGCAATGAGTGTGAAAACGCAGATTTGTTGTCGTGTACATGCTCATTTACTGACGTCGAGCAGCCTGTAGCCTATTTGCCAAATGCAAATTTTCTCGGCAGTTAGTTTTTTGCACAACTAGATCACATTTACTTGGATGTACATTATGTTTGCGACTTCAGTTGCTGTGTGCACGCTGGCATGTTTTTCTGGGGGGATCTGGAGATTTACAACTCAGCAATCTTGATTTGTGGACATACCTGATCCTTCACAACCAACTGATATATTTTGATTGCAAATGGCAGGAGGCAGGTGCTTGCGACTGTAAATTGATCCCTGTCATGGCAGTTAAACACTAGCATAACTTTATTAGCCTCTACACTTTTGGTCAGTTCATGCCATGTAACTGCAAGCTATCGCAAGACACAAAAGATTGGCCTATGCTTTGGCTGTTCAGTTCATACTAAAAAAGTATCCAGAACAGGCAGGTATTTGGACCCCAAACAGGTTTCCCCAAGGGACAGAGATATACACATTGTAGAACTGCTCAGAAAAAGAAGAAGAGAAGCTACGCAGGCAGTGAAAACCACTCCCCACATCAATTAAGGAAAAGGAGCCACTTCGGTACCGAATACCGTAAAGCTCCCCCACCGCAAAAAGGAAAGGAATAATCAATGGGGATCAGGAGGGTTTCAGGCTTGGCCTGAAACCGGCTCCTGATGAGAGTTGATAACAGTACTGGAAAGGGCACGTCTAGTATGGACAAGTTTAGCAGCAAAGTTCACAGAGTGCACATGGAGCTTGGAGGCAAGCTCCCTAACTCTTTGAGAATCAAGACCCAGTTCTTTGAAAGGCTTCA
>Ga0307945_1000392_pt1 | contig 29480 bp, 29 predicted proteins | sample OrgLakmetagen228_FD_201818 | JGI IMG/M metagenome (GOLD analysis project Ga0307945, IMG submission 201818) | Saline water microbial communities from Organic Lake, Antarctica - #228 | ecosystem: Environmental > Aquatic > Non-marine Saline and Alkaline > Saline | place: Antarctica: Organic Lake...
CCCTGTCACTGTCAATCATCACATTTACTCACCACTGTCAATCACCACTGCCAGTCACCACCCAATCACCCTGTCACTGTCAATCATCACATTTACTCACCACTGTCAATCACCACTGCCAGTCACCACCCAATCACCCTGTCACTGTCAATCATCACATTTACTCACCACTGTCAATCACCACTGCCAGTCACCACCCAATCACCCTGTCACTGTCAATCATCACATTTACTCACCACTGTCAATCACCACTGCCAGTCACCGCTGTCAATCACCACTGTCAATCCCACACCTCACTCTCACAATAACACCGTCCTCACACTGTCGATTTTACATCTTGTCCTGAAACCACAACCATCCTCGCACTGCCAATCCCACACCTCACATCAAGACCATCCTCGCACTGCCAATCCCACACCTCACATCAAGACCATCCTCGCACTGTCAATCTTACACCGCACCCTCACATCAAGGCCATCCTCACACTACTAGTTTCACATCTCATTCTCACATCAGGACTATCTTTGCACTGTCAATCTCACACCCCACATCAAGATCCTCAACCTTGCATCTCACCCTTACATCAGGACCATCCTCACACTGTCATTATTACAGCATAGCAAAGTCACGCCCACACGCACTCCCAAAGACGTAGCTGAGCTGGCAGCAAAAGTTGCAGCAGCAGCAGTAGCGGCAGCTGCCACACCAGGAGGAGGAGGCGAGGGAAGGAAGGAAGGGCGTCCATGGTCAAAGCCAGAAGCATCCTGCTCTTCCACATACAAGTGTGTATGTGTGTATGTGTGTTTGTGTTTGTGCAAGTGTGTATGTGTGTGTGCGCAAGTGTGTATTTGTTTGTACGTGTGTGTGTGTGTGCATATGGGGTACCGATGGAATTGTGTCATTCATCACCCCGCTTGCCAGATTTTGCCTGATGGCAGTCTGGAGAATGAGAAAAAAGAAGCGAGTGGTTGCTCAATCAATATGGATGGAGAATGTGTGAATGTATCAGCGAACGAAGAACGAGTAAATGGAGCAGAATGTGAGTGGGTGGTCGTGCTGCCATAAAACGAATTATCCACCATGCTACCTTGCTACATAATAATATGATCTCTGTCCTCTTCCCACCCTCCAGATCTAGACCTGGCGTGGCATCTCCCTCATCCCGGGACCAAACCAAGACTCTCACAAGCCAAGGCAGATCGCACCTTATATACCTGCCACAGAACCCCCTCAGGTGGATGTTTATGTATGTGTGTGAAGTGTGTACGTATGTGTGTATGTGTGTGTGTGTGCGATTGCAAATGGGCTCACAAGTACTCATTCAAATCCAATCCCCACCGAGAAAGAGCAAGCCAGGGAACTTTGATGCAGAAGATTCGAATCAAAAATGTTTGGGGAAAGGCGTAAGGGGACAAGCGTACAATCAATGGCAAGAGTACATGTAATGCTGAGTCTTTTAGGGCGAATAATGTGCTGGAAAGTTGTTCACACAGAGTACTGACAGAGGATGATCACACAGTTGCATCCCGTTTGTCCAGTCAGTTCGGACATTAAACAAATGGCAAAAAACGAAAACTTTTAATATTTCTTGGAGCCCTCTCCGAACTACAATTAATTTAAACACACCGGCGAAGTGCCCCTCGCAATTTTCAAAACTATTCCTAAGATTTTTCTCCGTATTGAAAACGAAAATTCTGGTCTCACGAACTGATCGTGGACAAACGGTATGCGCATATAAGCACACAGCCTATGATGGCACATTTGATCACTCAGCCAATCATGGCACATGAATACGCTTGTGGTCAACCTGAGACAATTACATACCAACAAATTACACACACACAAATGGCCATTTGTAGTTGCGTATGATCACACAACCATATATGCGCAATGATCACACAACCATATATATGCGCATATGATCACACAACCATATATGCGCATATAATCGCACAACCATATATGCGCATATGATCACACAACCATACATCATATATGCGCATATGATCACACAACCATATATGCGCATATGATCACACAACCATATATGCGCATATGATCACACAACCATATATGCGCATATGATCACACAATCATATATGCGCATATGGTCACACAACCATATATGCGCATATGATCCACGGCCATATTTAGCGCATTTGTACGCTTTCCCTTAGAGAGGCGGCTCGCATCATGAGTTACCTCTCTCAGGAACGTAGCAGTGCTGCGACAAACGCAGTGGCAGAGTGTGCTGATCACAGTGGCAGAGTGAAAAGATCACAGTGGCTGAGTGTTAAGGCCACAGTGGCAGAGTGCACAGGTCACAGTGGCAGAGTGTGCTGATCACAATGGCAGAGTGTACTGATCACAGTGGCAGAGCGTGAAGGTCACAGTGGCAGAGTGTACTGATCACAGTGGCAGAGCGTACAGATTACAGTGGCAGAGCGTATGAGGTCACAGTGGCAGAGAGTGGCAGGTCACAGTGGCAGAGTGTACTGATCACGGTGGCAGAGTGTAGATCACAGTGGCAGAGCGTACAGATCACAGTGGCAGAGAGTGGCAGGTCACAGTGGCAGAGTGTACTGATCACAGTGGCAGAGGGTACAGATTACTGTGGCAGAGCGTACAGATTACAGTGGCAGAGTGCACAGGTCACGGTTGCAGAGTGTAAAGGTCACAGTGGCAGAGTGTACAGATCATAGTGGCGGAGTGTGCTGATCATAGCGGGATATTGTACAGATCATATTGGTAGAGTGTACAGATCATAGTGGCAGAGTGTACAGAGGGAAACAGGCAGCATGCTCAAATGCAGCGGTATAGACATGTACGCAAATATATAGGGGTGATAAAGATTCTATATACCCAGAAATGTACATTCTTTTTTAACAGGACGATTTATAGTTTCGTGGTCATGTGTCATGTACATTGCATACATACGTATGCTCACTCATCTGGCCTGTTTCCAACATATGCAATAAACTGCAGTGCTGAAGACACCAAACATATACAATGCAAAATGGTAGTGCTGAAGACACCAAACATATACAACGCAAAATGGTAGTGTTGAAGACACCAAACATGCATCGGTAGGGTGCTCATAAAGGCTCTGGGACACATCATTGGATATTAAAGAGGCTTTCATGTATGCATGCATGCCGTGCTGGAAACACCGCAAATGCATTGATAAGATGATGTGTCTGTGTAATCACGTGCTCAAGGAATTGCATGGATATGTATCTGCTCTAAGGAAAAATAACAAATCATTAAATAATCCTTAAACGTATGCAATGCATGTATGCAGCACTGGAGGCACCGCAAATGCATTGATAGGTCCATCTTGCGTTGCCCCCCTGGTCTCCAATTTACACTCGCGCAACTGGGTGGGCGAGCAACCCTTGCATCGGTGAGTGTAAGCGTGTGTGTGTGTGTGTGGGTAAACGAGCAACCCTTGCATCGGTGAGTGTTTATAAGTGTGTGTGTGTGTGGATGGGCGAGCAACCCTTGCATCGGTGAGTGTGTGTAAGTGTGTGTGTGGTTGGGTGGGTGGGCGAGCAACCCTTGCATCGGTGAGTGTGTGTAAGTGTGTGTGCGTGTGTGGGTGGGCGAGCATCCCTTGCATCGGTGAGTGTGTGTAAGTGTGTGTGTGTGAAGGGGTGGGCGAGCAACCCTTGCATTAGTGAGTGTGTGTGTGTGTGGGTGGGTGGGCGAGCAACCCTTGCATCGGTGAGTGTGTAAGTGTGTGGGTGTGTGTGGGGGATAGGTGTATGCAGCCTTTGTACCAGTGGGAGTGTGTGTGTGTGTGCATGCGGGTCTAAGTGTGTGGACGTGGGAGGAGGGGTACTCTGGTTAAGTTAAGGTGATGGACATTTTGGGCAACACTTGATCCGTGTCACTAATTAACAAAGACTTACAAAGTTTGCATTAACCCTGCAACAATGCACTCACTCACACAAACACACACACAAACACACACACACACACACAAACACACACACACACACACACACATACACACACATACACATACACACACAGGGCTGCCCGTAGCCCGGGTCCGACTCTTGGTAAAGTGATGCACCCTGAAGAAGATATCTTGGTTACGATTACGATGGGGCACCTCCTTGATGCAGGTAGGAGCTGCACAGCATGCCTGTGTGCCTTTGTGTGCCTGTGTTTGGGTGGGTGGCTGTGTGCCTGTGTGCCTGTGTGCCTGTGTGCCTGTGTTTGGGTGGGTGGCTGTGTGCCTGTGTGCCTGTGTGCCTGTGTGCCTGTGTGCCTGTGTGCCTTTGTGGCAGTGTGCCTGTGTGCATTTGTGCCTGTGTGCATGTGTGCATGTGTGCATGTGTGCATGTGTGCATGTGTGCATGTGTGCATGTGTGCATGTGTGCATGTGTGCATGTGTGCATGTGTGCATGTGTGCATGTGTGCATGTGTGCATGTGTGCATGTATGCATGTATGCATGTATGCATTGTCTGCTGGTTGGTTTTTTTAACACAGCAAAAGGAGCCACTCTGGGATCCTAGGGAAACACCCTTTTGACGTTTTATGTGCAGAAGATACCTCAGCACTTCTGAGTGCAATCCTACCTACAAAGATGTTTAAGCTCAATTACCGCTGAAGGAGGCAGCAACCTTTGGTGGTTGCATGCGCCTTCATCCCAACTCAATGTACCCCATTGCTCAATCGATCTCTACATGCTCACGTCCATGATAAATGCTACTACTGTGCATGAGCGGCATCTTGACACTTCTGACAGCAGTTATCTACCTTTGCCAACCTACGCTTTCAGTTTGCGCACGTGGGAGGTACTTGCGCCTTGTGTTTTTCTGATACTCCTGCGCTCTGTGAAAAACAGACAAGACATGTTTGCTCAGTCTCCCTCCAACGACTTTCAATCCAGCGTGGTAGTTTGTTGGTGCACTGGTGTCAGGGTATGACGTGATTGCAATGGATCCTCCGTGGCAGAACGCGAGTGTCCAGCGGAGCAGCTGCTACAAGACCCTCCCTGAACGCCAACTATGCAAACTACCAGTTCCTGCACTTATACGTCCGGTAGGTTGAGTTTGCACGACAAATCAGCGCATACGTCTTGCTTGCTTGTTTCTTGTTTCCTGTCTTCAGAAATATAACGTTTTAGTGTCAGATTTGAATTTATAGGGTTTTGCAAATTGATTTTTAAAGTGCTAGGCAGGAGTCCTTGAGAGGAGTCAAGGGTGAAGGACTTAAGACGCAACACCTGATAGGCTTAACTCAATAGGCAAAGTAATGGATTCTTTGCGTAGATAAAGTTTGGCTTTCGTTTCTGTCTTCTCTTCCAGGACGGCATTGTGCTCTTATGGGTCACCAACAGGAACCGCCTGTTGAGTTTTGTGAAGGATGAGCTCTTGCCTGCATGGAAAATGAGGCATGCAGCAACATGGGTACGTTTTCGTGTGTGTATGCGTTGTGTGTTGTGTGTATGTGCTTTTATTTCAACTCCTTTAACTTCGCTGGCTCTTCATTCGCTAAGCATGCAAGAACACCATTCACAGCGAAACCCTCGGTCTTTGTTCGCTCTTTGGCACTGCCTTGCTCTTCCTTGGATGGACATTGTGTAATCTGCTAGTTTACACAGGGATGCTGTGGCCCACACGTATGACATGATCACCTCGCTGAGTACAAAGTCTATTTTGGGAGGCAAACTGTTTTGTAATCTTGTGCTCTTGAACATGGTTTGTGTGCAAACCCCTCCTCATTGCACCATCACCCTCCATTTTTCAAGCAGTGGTGGCTGAAACTGGAGCCAGGTGGACGTAGGCCCGTCACACCCTTGGAATCCATGCACAGGCACCCCTTTGAAGCAGTGCTCCTCCTGGTGCCTGAGCTCGAGTCGGAAGCGCATCACCAGCATGACACGGCAGCAAACAGTGCACGACGTCAGAAACCGCACCAGTATGACGCGGTGGACGGCCTTGTCTTTATGTCTGTACCAGCCGCTGAGCATAGTAGGAAGCCAAACTTGAGTCCCCTTATTGACGCGTATCTTCCTTTGAACCACCAAGGAGACAAAGGAGGAGGGAGGCCACGGCGGCTTGAGTTGTTTGCCAGGGAGCTGCATGCAGGATGGGACTCGGCTGGCAATGAAGCCCTCATGTTCCAAAACCTGTCACTATTTTCCCAAAAATGACCATGCATATCTATAGAATAGCTAGCTGATCTTGATTGATACAAATAAGACAGTGGCCTTTTTTTAGTGGCCACTTTTTATGGGCATAAGCAGTGCACTTAAGAAGAGAAAGAGAAAAAAGAAAAAACTACGCAGGCAGTGAAAGCCACTCCCCACATTAATTAAGGAAAAGGAGCCACATTGGTACCGAGTACCGTTAAGCTCCTCCACCGGGTGCACTTAACAAGAGCGACCGTGTTTTGGGCGGATCCAGACTATGGGCTGGAGCACCTGACGGAATAGAATGCGCACTACATTTTTATTAGGTAAGGTTACATCACTATATATGCCTCAAAGGGCATCTCAGCGGAAGTTTGGAAAAGCCTGAAACTACACCTGGCTGAACAAAAGAAACAGAAGCTAGAGGTAACACGAAACAGATGTATGTAGAAAAGAAAAGTGTATAGGGGAACAGAACCTTTTTATTAGTTGTTGTTCATTGGCTTTGTTGTGGTACTTTATTTGTGCTTCCTTTAAGATATGTTCAGATGCCAGAGATCAAACACTCTTCTTTTCCCTAATGTAGATCACCACATATCATGAGTGATAGAATCGACCTGTCGCTAGCCTGTTTGAATTAAGCAACCTAGGCTCTGAAAGCCCATGGCCAGACTTTTCGGGGCCGCGGGTTCAAATCCGCCTGGTAGCGTGAGTACTTCGCTGTCCAACAGCAACGTCTCTGTTTCCGTAATCCATGCTTGTGATGTTGTCACCCTTGCGTAGTTTTTTTCCTTTTTCTTTTTTTCGACCTAGGCGTCCGCATTGTACTTATTAGATCATTGCATCAGACACATGGTACTTATTAGATCATAGAAAACAAGGAATCCTATAAATAGAGAATGAAGAATTGATAGGTAAACCTGAGGAAAAAGAACAAGTCATATCTTGATATGCATGAATAAGCCTTCATTATTCCTTACGACAACAATAAGGAAAGCAGAGTTACATAAATTGTCGCCTTTTCAAGCGCCAGCTGCACAGCCATCCAAGTGCACGCGTGCGCGCGCGCGCACACACACACACATCTCATGCACACAAAACATATCCACGTGCATCCTCCTTTGCTGTTTGAAGCATATTGCTACGGCAGCAAATTACCAAGCATACTACCTTTGCACACATTTCCACAAAACGACAGTCACTCAGGAGAAGATTTTGAAAAATGTAATGCATCCAAAAGACGTACAGTCAAGCCAGCTTGAGGGTGTCCCGCAATATTGAAGCGGAGACATAATAGTGCTCAAGGCGATTTCTAAAATCCGATGAAACCCAAGGAAAACAAATCATGCTTAATTTTGCTGCCGCTGTAGGTACATGTCTAGTTATAGTACATCTCCAAGCCCATGCCATCCTTAATCTCGTAGTCTGCACGTAAACACGATCAGCAAGGACTGATTGGAAAATGTGCTGTAGTGGACAGGATGATGATCATCTAGGAGTGGCAAGCGCCATATGTTCCTGGTGTCTCGTGTCGATTTGAATAAAAAGTACGCACCGTACGTCCATGGGTCCACCGCCCCCCCTGGAAAAAAATATATTATATGGTCAAAATGTGAGCCACTCCCCCTAAAATAAACATTTTGCAGTTTTTCACTGCAACTGCCACCCTCTTGCTGGCACTTCCCGACAGGCGCAGACGGGGCTGGGGCTGGGGCTGGGGGTGCAGGGGCAGGGGCAGGGGCAGGCGGAGCTGGGTCAGGGCGGAAGGAGATAGCGGGAATTTTTGACCATTCATCGGAAGGCTTCCTGACCATTCATCGCTCGCACTGCTCAAAAACTTCAATTTCTGCCACCGCCCCACACCGCCCCCTTTACATAAAATCTATATTAAGCCACCGCCCCGTCACTACCCCTACCAAAATAAATTAGGGGGCGTTGATATACTTTTTGTACGGTATTCAAAATCTTGAAGAGCTGTGAACTCGAACATTAAAACAAATCGATCCAGAGGGCTCGGGCGGAGTAGGGGCGTTTCAAAGGATGCCTAAGAGTTTCTGGTGGTTGGGGGTAACCCTAAATATATCGAGTCACTATCAGGAAACGTAAAGAAACACTGTTGGAATCCTTGGCTGAAGTCCAGTCAAATGACGCCCGAATCAAAGGACTTAATTTTAAGCGGGGAGTCTGATGCCTGGTCACAGGCATGCTTGTAATGTCGTGGAATGCAATTAAGTTGGTCATGAGAATGTGCTCAGGCGAATATCCAGCAAATGGCACTGGACATGCAGTTCGTACAGGCAATGTGCACAAGTTGCATATGAATTATTTTTGATCGTGCATTGGCTAAAGTTTGATACATGTGCATCACACAGGTGGTCAGTGCAAGAGTGAGCACGCATCATAGTTTGCCCTATAACTTCCAAAAATTACATCACTCAGCATTAAATCTGTGCAGGCAGGGGGTTGGAAGGAAAAGTATTTTGGGACGGTGGCCCAAAATTCACACGGGAGTGTCAGCATGTTCAATGCCTCCCTATCAAACTCGTGCTTTTAGACTTAGAAAAACAGGCACAAAGAGAATGAAACATTTCCAGGCCCTAAGTGTGCAGGTCTGTTTAAACCAGCTCCATTTCTGCTATTCAAGCGAGAAACTTCCCTTGAGTCTGAAGGGATGACCTACTAGTTTCAGGTGCTCGCATGTTAACACAGACAGGAAGGGTAACAATTAGCGATTACCAGAATTATACATGGACACGTACATATGGTGTACATGCAGTATCTATAGCAGAAAGATTACCATACTTGCGGTCATATACAATGTACATACAATGTATACGTTTCTAACCTTAATAGTAATTCATGATTGCGGGCGACGCACCTGCTAGGGTGATGTGGTCTTTGTAGATGTTGTACCATTTTTGGCTGCAGAGGCAACGGAACAAAGAGAGATATCCGCAGTTCAATAGGTGTCAAAGCAGGTGTGTTTGTGTGCGTGTGTTTGTGGATAGGTGTATAATAGCTCCTATTAGCAATATTTATTGTGTGCCTTGTGCATAGTTCCTCATGACACAACTAGAGGCAAGACGGTCATGCATGACCACTTACATGCGAATCTTCTCAGGGCGCGTGCCAACCTGGGCTGCAACCAGCTTCTTCAGGTCGCCAATGGTGTCGTCCTCATTGCACTTTACGCGCACCTTCTTGCCCAAACGGTCATTCAAAACCACTTCAATCATGAGCCTGTCTGACCTGACTGTGTGTGCATGTGTGTGTGTGTGTGTGTGTGTGTGTGTGTGTGTGTGTTTGTGAGCGTGCGCACGTGTATATGTGTGTGTATGTGTGCATGCATACATGCATGCGTGCTGCAGATGTGTGTGTCTGTGTCTTTGTGTCTGTGTGTGTCTGCATGGATTTGTGTACACACGTGTGTGAGTGTGCATACTCGCATGCGTGTGTGTATGTGTGCGTGTGTTTGTGTGTGCATGTGTGTGTGTATGTGTGCGTGTGTTTGTGTGTGCATGTGTGTGTGTATGTGAGTGTGTGTTTGTGTGTGTGTGTGTGTGTGTGTGTGTTTGTGTGTGTGTGTGCGTGTTATCATGAACTGACCTTGTCTAAAACCAAATTGTATACTTTGGCACACTTAAATTTTAAAAAATAGTAGGTTAAAACCACAAACAGATTTGTGAGCTTGAGAGGGCAAAAAGGTGGGGAAACACACACGTTCTCACACACAAACATACACACACAAGCACACACAAAAATACACATACACACAAACATACATACACACACAAGCACACACACATGCATGCGCATACACACTTCATGCGCACTCGCGCGCGCGGGCACACACACACACACACCCACACACACCCACACCCACACACACACACACACACATGCACCCACACCCACCCACACACACGCACACGCACACACACACACTCTCGCGCTCACACACACACACACACACACACACACACACACACACACACACACACACACACACACACACACACACACAACACGCACACACACAAAACACAAAACACAAAACACAACAAAAACACACATCCGCACACAACACACACGCACTTACCCACAGACACCCACACCATAGGCACACACACACACACACACACACACACACACACACACACACACACAAACACACACACACACGCGCACACACACACGCACACACACCACATACGCACACAACGCTGAAGATGAAAAAACCACAACCACCCAGTCCTCAGCTTGAATCTTTTCTCTGCTTATTTTCAGGGGCTGCGCCCCTGATCAGCAGCTGGAATGGGCGTCACTGTTTTAATGGTGGCAGAGAAACCAAGTTTGGCTGGCTCCATCGCCCAGATCTTGTCAAACGGGAAGGTGTGATGAAATGGAAGAGCACCGCCACGGCTGTGTCATGTGTCGTACACTCTAGCCATTCCTGTCTTTGTGTATAACAAGTCTCGCTTACTCTGGTATGCACCCTTTTGCTCTTGCTCCATTGCTTCTTACAGCCCCTTTTTTCTGCAAGTCCCTGCCACCTTGCACACGATTAGCCTGTGTCCCTTACGAGATCTCGCACCTTGGTTTGTCTCGCACCTCATCTGCCCTCCTTGGACGATCTTGCAGTCTTACTCAAGTCCCCTCTCTAATTCTCTTGTATGTTTCTGTGCCCTACAGTGCCACTACAGAAGGGGGGCCATGGATGTGCACGAGTTTGATGGCTCTTTCAAGGGCCAGATGGCAAGGTAGAACGCGCTTGAGCCCAGGTTGCTGATACTGGCTGTATGTTACTGATTGTTCCTGGCAAGAGTAGAGCTGCCGCTACTGCGGCTGTACCTGTAAGCGTGGTAAGGCCTGACGCGCGGGTGTAAGCCTACGTATGCCCTCTTTCTACTCCCTGCAAAAGAAGGGCAAGCATGTTTTGCTCACGTGCTTGCGTGTTGTTGCACCCTTGCCCACCCGCCATCACTTTAGAGCGATCACTTTTTTTGGCAAGCTTTTTACCTTAGCGATAACGCGTGTGGACGAGGAAGTTCGAGTGCGTGCGCCATTCAAACAGGTCGATTATGCTGCAACTATCAAAGTTACGGGAGGATCGGCTTTTAACAGTCTGAACACCAACACAATGATGACATGGTTATCAGCATGCCTGGCGTGCGCAAGATTGCTAAGTTTAGCTTTGAAGCACCACTTATAACCAGTTTCTTAAATGAGCCCACACCGTTCAGGTCGATGTTGGTCACAAACAGGTCCGGTGAGCCCTCGCATTATTCTGAAGGCGATGCTGAATAATACTGATCCTTGGTACCTCTCTCAAACGAGGCGCCAATGTCTCGGAAGTTGACGCCATCAGCGACACTACATGCCATGCATTCTTTGATGCGTTGACGCCATAGGAACTATGCACACACACAGGTTCAAGATGACATCGGTCATAGGCCACGTGTACTCTGTAGACTTCCACTCCAAATTCAATAACTGGGTAAGGAATGAAAAAGATACCAGTTAATACTACAGGCGTGTGTATGACTGGTGGCTCTGCTTTTACAGGATGGTTCAGATCAGGTATCCTAACGTACTCAAAGATGATAGATGACTGGTGCGAATAATGTAACACAATTTGAGGCACTAGCATATCACATTCCCGTCGTCCAACTTGCTCCCAAACAGCATCAACACACTTTGCTTGTGCTTCGCCGATGTTCACTCTGCTACCCTGCTCCTGAACAGGACAAAACGGACCCGAGCGAGCTGTTCCAGGCAGCTATCGTGAAGCAGGAGTCAAACCCAAAGGTGAACCTGCAAAAGAGTGGTAGAGGTCAAAAATGACTGGGTCCACTCACACGTACGCTTTTGCTGCACTTCTCTTCTGCACAAACCAGGGCACCTTCCTGTAGACTCTTGCACTTGTATTGCCCCAACACTCTGATCTGAATGCGCGCCAGACATAGAAGAAAATGAAATACGCTCAAAAAGTGCTTGGTAAATGCTCCCAGGGGCAGGTGTCCATGCATGCAGGTGCAATTTGTATGTTGTATTGTACATTTTATGAAACTGCAAACATGCACGCCTTTCATGCAATATGCGAACAGCTATGCAATAAAATCAAGCGTGTAAAGTGCAGCTAATGTGAACACGCGTTTGTGCAGGCCCATGTGGTGGACCATTTAATGCGTGAGGCCAAGGGAGTGGACTACCTGGTCCTGTGTAAGTCTATTTTCATATTCTCTCTCTCTCTCTCTCTCTCTCTCTCTCTCTCTCTCTCTCTTTCCCCCTCATTTATGTTGGGCTTATCTGTCGTCTTTAATATAAGCTACCTTGCTCTTTTTACTGCGCTCTCTTTCTATTGTATTCGGTCGATGTAGACAACAGCGATAAGACAGGAAGCGTAATCTATCGACACTTTTATAGCAAAAACGTAAAAGGTGGTCACACATTTCTCACTGTTGCAGGGCTGGACTGTGATCGGGAGGGCGAAAACATTTGTTTTGAGGTATGTATGTAGCAGGCTGGTAGAGACAGAGAGCAGAAACAGACTTTTTTGTGCAAGGCAAACAAAACTGCCCCGAGCTAGTTAGCTGCTCTTAACAGTTTCAGCTCGTACTGACTCAAAACTGCCCCTTTGTTTTGCACTCGCTCTATGCACCCCTCTCCTGTGTTTCCACTTGCAGAACTATAAATGCACACGATTAAATCACATACACAACATGCTCTACAGGTCATGGATTGCACCTTGCGCCACATGAAGCCTGCTGCTGCCCAGAATCCCTTGCAGCACGTTTTGCGCGCTCGGTTTTCTGCAATCACAGCACCAGAAATCAGGGCGGCTATGGTAAGCTTGTGCAGGCACGAAGGTACTCTTGCTGACTGTTTCTGCCTTGCTCTGGTTGTATCCCTTTCCTCATCACCGCTGGGAGCTAGCCCAGTTAAGCCGTGCCTTTGAACCTTACAGATGATAACTCCCCAACCTCCTTGCTCTATGCTCAATTTCCGTAGAGCGGATTGCTTCTGTACTTGGAGGCCAACAGGAGAGTAAAGATGAGACCGAGTGAATTTTCGTGTCAAGTTTTTTTATTGGTTCTACGTGTTCAAGAACTCTGCACACCAAGTTCCAGAAAGACAACGTTACCTCCCTACAGACTGCAACTATTTTAATTAGACAGTTTTACTACGATACTGCTTTTACAGAGAGGCAGAGGGTTTGATTAGTGGCCAGTTCTGTCCTTTTTCCATCACAAAATTCTATACGCGCCCAGACTTGCAAGCTTTAAATTGCACATCCGCAGGCATAGAAGGTATACACAAGCTTGCCATTTCTTGCGCACGTGGGCAATTAGCATTGCAATTTATGCCCGTCTTGCGCTCCCCAGGCCTTTGATCTACAAACATGGTGTTCTGCTCTTCCTGACCGTCCTCTCTGGGATTTGAGGTTATTTGAAAGAATTTGTTAGCACACTTGCTGGGCTGCAGCTTAACAGAACCCCTTGCCATGTGTGTCGCATGTGACAGGGCTCTTTGGGGGTGCCAAATGAGGCAGAGTCTAATTCCGTGGATGCAAGGCAGGAGCTGGACCTCCGCGTGGGCGTGGCCTTCACACGTTTTCAGACTCGGTACTTCCAAGTAAGCGTTGAGGGCCCTCAGGTCGAGCAGGTGTCATCAACTGTGTCGTAGATCCCTATAGCTCAGAGAGGGGGAGGGAATTGGGCTCGGAGGGTGGGGGGGACTAGGGGGATTTAGGAGCCTTCAGGCCCGTCTACACGGGCAGGCAATAGAAATGATCCTGCTTGCGTGTACCTGAGGACATTTCTCAGGTGTCATCCGTGGTGGTGTCGGCCAGCAATGGAGAAGGAGACTTGGTGGCACAGTGCTATGTCATGAGTTGATGCGAGTGCCCAATTAGCACTTCCCTCTTTCATTGTTTCATAGTCTATGAATCATAAACCTTGAACTGAGTTCCCAATTCCTGGCTTTGCTGCAGGGCAAGTACGGAAATCTAGATGCGAGCGTGGTCAGCTACGGGCCTTGCCAGGTGAGGGAGGTGGATGAGTAAGTGTATGTACGCTTCTATTGCAATGAATTGCACAGGCTGAGACGTGAGGAGTACTTGTTTCTGTTTTAAGAATGTGTTGGTTAGGTCCTACCATGTTCTGTGACGTGTGTTCTTGCCTTGTTATCAAATGAATGCACGGTAAGGCTCACTTACATACATCATGTATACGCTGTAAACAACTGCAATTGGCACGTCTTTTGAAAATCTGCACTCAAAAGATCTGAAACGTGCATTTGTTATGTGTATCTGTGCAGACTCCAACGCTCAACTTCTGTGTGGAGAGGCACCAGGCCATCATCTCTTTCAGCCCAGAACCGTTTTGGGTAGTAAGGTGGGTGGAGTGAACAGCTGTTTCAGGTAATTCGAGTGTGCATGTGCATCCGTGTTGGTGGACGTGCATTAGTGATTAGTGTGCAATCCTTGCACTCAAGGATGCAACCTGTACCATTAAGACTGGTGATATTGATTGTGTGTCTGTGTGCGTGTAATCGTTTACGCACCCTTGTGTTAAGCATGCAAATTGTACTCTCATAACTGGTAGTATTACGTGTGAAACTGTGTACGTGTACAAGTAACCCTATGTGTATCATCAAGTTTGATAGTAGGAAAGGGCCGCTGTTTTGATCAAGGTCCAGCCTCTTGTCACACCTCATGCCGTGTCAGCATCTGTACGTATGAGATTTTACAGCCAGTCACTGAGGATGTGATACGGAATTGTGCCAGTTGCATAGACACCATAGTTCTAAGCCATGGTCCACTGGAACAACAAGCAAGCTGGCGTGACGTCAAACACGTCAGTGCAACTGGCATGCACAGTGTGACCATACCAGCCGGCACGCTGTTATCCTAATCTGCAGGCCGCAGGTATCCAAGGCAGGCCAAAAGCTGGACCTGGAGTGGGCTCGTGGGCGCCTGTTCGACCAAGAGATTGCCACTGTGTATGCCTCAATGGTGAGAGATGTCAAGGGAGTGTGTCTTACATAATCGTGGGTGAGCCCGTTAAGTAGGTGTGGGTCAGACGCTTTCGTTTGACTCTAGTTGCAGTAATATATCATATATTAAATTATGCGAGTCTCAGCAAAAGGTAGTAGGGACGTCAGTTGTTGAGGTTGATGATTTAAAATTGATATAATCATACAAGTACCAATAAGAGTTGTGAGGGGTATGAGCTAAGAGGTAGGGTCCAGTTTGGGGCTGTCTTCTTAGGAAGGTTACGTTTTGGAAGGCGTGGGGTGGAGGGTGGAGGGTGTGAGGTTGAGACTTCATTTGTGATTGTATAGCATTTGCTCAAGTGGCTTAGATTTTGATTGTGATTGTATAGCATTTGCTCAAGTGGCTTAAATTTTGAATTGGCTGGCAAGAATGCCATATATACTACATTTGGAGCTGACTCAATCTGCAAGATCCACATGCACCTAACACTGATATTGATGCACCACGATCTCCAAAAAACTGCTCTAAAAGAAAAAGGTCCATGCTCGCAGCACGCGACACGGTTTTGTAGGCAGCCCCCTACTTAATCTGTATAGCTTTGTGCACCCCCTGGCTGTCATTTCTAACGTAAGTACAGCACGAGCAGCTACCTTGCCATAACCTTGTGCGTGCAGGTCAGAGAGGCCAAGCGCTTGCGTGTGGTTGAGGTGACAGAAAAGGAGGAGCGCAGGCACAGGCCTTCAGGCTTGAACACCGTGGAGCTGCTCAAGGTAAGCAGTAAGCAGTCAGGGATTATCGTGACGTAAAGGGTTTTTACATACTTCATCAAGGGGATGCGCAGATGCTCGCCCCTAGTCTTTGATTTTGTGGATCTGCAAGTGAAAACAATTTAAACAGTCTACGCTATGCGTGCATGGAAGTTGCGCTGTACATTTGTCTATTCAATTCGCCCATTTTTAAATGCTGTTCATTGTGCTTTACGTTTGTTGGGAGCTCAGGCCTCGCTAAGGTAAATTGTATATTGGGTCACATACAAAAAAATTCACTCCAAATGTAAAAAAAATGTGATGATTACGTGATAGTTGAAGGGCTCATACAAAATGCAATATCAGAGGACCGCACACGTTATTTGTCGCATGTAATACAGGCATACAAGACAGGCTCACTTCTTGCATTCTTATACGTGTCCACTCCTGGTTGAAGCTGTGCATGTCACACCCTTGTTCATCACTCTTGGCACACAATACGACGTTCTTGTCGCCTGTCCTCTTCTGGTCGAGGAATTGTGTTTGTGCCACTCACGTGCGCATTCCTCTTGGAACATTCCTTGTGTCACTGACATTGCTCCACTGCTGGCTGATTGCTTGCTTCCCTGAGGCAGACGCGCTTATGCAGACAGACTCACCAGCTTGAGCTGTTCATGCTCCTTGCATTCTCTGATAGGTGGCCTCGGCCTCTCTTGGAATTGGGCCCGCTCCTGCCATGGCCATCGCTGAACGACTCTACACACAAGTGAGTTAGTGAGAGCAAGTGCATGCTCAAAGTCATAATCTGTAGACATTAGTAAGTGAATAGGTGAGAGCAGGCAACTGCATCTGGTCTTGAGACTCTTGAATACAGATTGTTGATTAAATGAGCAATTATTTTCTATAGTTTAAGATTTTTGGAATTCATCTTAGACTTTAATTTATTTTAGACATCGATATTTCTCATTTACGGCCGTGCTTGGACAGTCACGTCACCTTAGCATTGTGGATTCGTTTGTGATTTTACTTTGTGCTACTACCTCATTCTTTTTTCATCCGACATCACCTGTAAATGATTTTTTAAACATCCTTCGGTGTGGCACGACTGTTTATGCCTTTCATCCATTCACTTACTATTTATTATCCCTATTGGCCATCCCTAACCATCGCCCTGTCCCAGCCAGCGACCATTATCAATAACCACAACCTATCTGCCATCCTCTCCCTCCTTTGAAACCTTGCCTTTTTTATAACACCCCCAACCCACCTGCCCAAAGTAATACTATTTAGTATATCTGATGTGGCGCGTGTGTTTGTATGTGCACTCGCAAGGCGGTCAACTACTTATGTCAAAAGGGCCTCAGACCACAGCCCAAACTCCTGTGCTCTTGTATAGTCCTGCAATGGAGAGGCCCTATTTCCACTGTTGAGCTATCCCTCTATCAGCGCCCAAATGCTGCCTCATCTTTACTCCTCCCCATTTGAATTAAGGATTGCTTTGCGTTTAACTCCAGCCAGCTCCCTCTACCTCCTTTTTTCACATGTGCATGCAAGGCTACCTATCCTACCCTGTGTGCATCTCTCACGTGTGCATCTCTCACGTGTGCATCTCTCACTTGTGCATCTCTTACTTGTGCATCTCATCGCACATCGTGTGCATCTCACCTGTGCATCTCTCACTTGTGCATCTCATCGCACATCGTGTGCATCTCACCTGTGCATCTCACTTGTGCATTTCTCACGTGTGCATCTCTCACGTGTGCATGTAGGGCTACCTATCCTACCCTCGCACCGAGTCCTCCGCGTATCCTCCCAACAGTGACCTGACAGCCACGTGTTCGTTGCTGGCCAGGTATGTGGCTGTCTCCAGAAGGGCCGCCTTGTGCGATATTAATGTGTGGCTGCCTTGAAATAAATGAACGGTGTTTGACCTCCACAGCCACATACGTGCTCGATGCTGGCACGCCGTGTGGCGGGTTAAGAAGAGGTGCATCAAGTAATTGTGATAGCTACGCGTGCCCCCTTGAGAGCCACGTGTGCCCCCTTGATAGCCGCGTGTGCTCCCAAATTTACATGATGATAGCACAGTGAAGAGTTCTCATAATACTCGAGAGATGTTTTTCTGGCATAACAGCCACAGACTCCTCGCAGGCCAGGTGCGTGTCTGCCTTAGATTTAGGCATGTGTCTTCTACCTTTGGTTTGTTGTGTCTGTTGCATGCAACACGCTGCTGCCAAAAGGTTTGATATGTCTGTTGCACGTAACACGCTGCTCAACCGCTCGCCCATCTTATGCTCATTTATTGTTTCCTGAAATCTAAGTAATATTTTGTCAACTTCATCATACCATATGTCTGTCACTCACATGCATACACTGCACACCACACATGGCGCAACATCCCAATTACACCATGTATTCCCCCAATCCCTATCTTTTCCATATCTCTCACAGGCACCCTTTGTTTGGAGAGTACGCAAGCTCGCTACTGGCAAAGGGCTCCATCAGTACCCCCGCAGTGAGTGTGTTGCTCTGCTATTCTAGCGTTGGTGACCACCACTACAGGTTGTGATCTCTTTCTTAGAGGATCAGGGCTCAAGGCATCAACAGCACTTGCCCATATTTCTTATGTCCCATTTCATGTCCCATTTCATGTCCCATTTCATGATCAGGGCCGAAGGCATCGACAGCACTTCCCCATATTTGTTATGTTTTCCCGTTACTGTTAGTACCTTCCTTTTCCCCATTGATTGGGGCTCCACAGACGCTTAACTTGAGTTGCATCAAAAATGCACGCACCTGAAGAAAACACACACACTGTCCATGCCCCTTCACCAATTTGTGACCGGTTTGAAGTTCCTTATCAAGTAATTTATCTGCAAGATGTTAAGCTTCTCTTGCTCCGGCATGTCACAATTTTTATTTCTACATCCATTGCGTCAAGCCAACGAGCTCGCAGCAAGTCTTAGTTCACGTACACTTACACCTTGATCAGGCCACAAGTGGGATGGATGGGGTCTGTTGAAATGCAGAGGTCAGCTTGCTGCCACATCAGTATGGTCGCATGTGGCTTACCTGCGCCCACACATGCGGACACACATGCACATTTCAAAGCAACACGCACGCACATTCTTGTAACAGGGCGGCAGCCACATCAGTATGGGCATGTGGCTTACCGTCGCCCACACATGCGGACACACATGCACATTTCAGAGCAACACGCACGCACATGCTTGTAACAGGGCGGAAACAATGCAGGTGACCACCCGCCCATCACGCCATGTGCGTCTGCCTCTGAGGCTGAGTTAGGGGGAGGAGATGCATGGAGGCTGTACGATTACGTTGTGCGCCACTTTCTTGGGTGCGTGTGTGTGTATGTGTGTGTGTTGGTTTAAAGATGGAGGCTGAGTTAGGGGGAGGAGATGCATGGAGGCTGTACGATTACGTGGTGCGCCACCTTCTTGGGTGCGTGTGTGTGTGTGTGTGAGTTGTGTGTGTCGGCTTAAAGATGGAGGCTGTACGATTACGTCGTGCGCCACTTTCTTGGGTGCGTGTGTATGTGTGTGTGTGAGTTGTGTGTGTGTCGGCTTAAAGATGGAGGCTGTACGATTACGTCGTGCGCCACTTTCTTGGGTATTGTGTGTATGTGTGTGTGACGTGTGTGTGTGGCGGTTTAAAGATGGGTAACGCGTATAGTTGTGTTGAAATGATGTTATCAGTAATGGGGTGGATGGCAGCAATCCGTTCCTCTCCAGGCACATCTTTCAAGGATGTTGTGCTTACCATGGCAACAAGTCCAGTGTAGCAACTTCTTTCCAAATCAAGCTTTGAACCTGAAACCTTGCAGGTCCATTTCTCCAGATGCCGTGTTCAAGAAAACAAAGGCCACGTTGCACGGAGGGGGTGAGGAATTTTACGCGCATGGGGCGATGGCCTACAAACAAGGCTTTACTGCCATCATGCCTTGGAAGGTAGGAAGACACCCTTATTTTGTTTCAGTTATAGAGAGGATTCAGTGCAGATAGGGTGCAAAAGGCGTTCACAACTGCAAAAGATGTCCAGGAGCTTGTTTTAAAGATGTGTGTTGTCTGTTTTTTTAGGGTGTTCCCATTGTCAGTTGCATGCTTACTATTTGTTGCAAGGATGTGTGACGCTAAAGCTGTGTTAGAGTCCTGTTGTCAGCATCTGAAGCCTTCCATAGTCCCCCTCCCCAGACACTTCGCATGACCAGTTTGTAGCTCGCGCGCGCACTGTCATTGCAATCGCATCTGGCTTGTGTAAACTGAGCCCATTTCACGAAAACCTATGCAAAAATCATGTAACAATTATGCAATAATCATCACGGAAACCTATAATGATCATCACATAATGATGTATTGATTATGTATTGGTCATCTGCTATGTCGCTTTTATTCTGCCCACCACGTTGCCAAGGTGGAGACAAGCTGTCCCCCACGCCCGCTACCAAAACCACCTCCCTTCATTCATGCCTTGTACTCTCACACACTTGTGCCACACTTTTTACTTGTGAAACACCTCCACACACTTGTGCTGCACCTTCTGCTTTTGTTCTAATTTTCAATGATACTAAACGTGTGTGAAGGGCTGCAGGCCATCCAAAGCAAGCCCACACAAACTCCCTTACTGTTATTGCCCCGTGCCTTGTGTACTTATTCATTGTTTCCACGATTGCAATCAAAAGGCGGTCCAAAGTGAACCCCTCCCCAAGATGGTGGAAGGCGAGCAGCTGGAGATCAAAGAAGTGGAGCTGCACCAGGTAATGATTGATGGCATGCTTTCAACACAGCTGGAATTGCCTGCTCAGCCTTGCCCGGCTCACCCTTCAGCTTGAAGTGTGAACCAGCCAGGAAAAAGAGGTGCAGCTGCATCAAGTGACGTCCTGTCTTGACAGGTTATGTGTGTGTAAGCTCAACTGGCAGCTGACAGGGCGTACATTTTGTAATAATAGGGTGTGATGATAACGTGGGAAATTTCCTGCTGCCTTGACTTACTTAGATGAGGAATCGTGGGAAGCACTAGATATAGGCAACACAGTTGCCGCACATGCTAGTGAAACAACATAGGCAACGCAGATGAAACAATATAGGCTACACAGATGCCGCACATGCTAGTGAAAAATAATCCCAAAATGGTTGACCGGCTAAGACTTCACCAACTCCTTAGCCCAGACACTGGCGTGCCCAAATGTGATGCTTGCTGCACTTAAAAGATTCAAACTGTCTTTTGTAAGGTTTTACATTCACAAATTTCATTGATTTGACGTTGCAGGGCAAAACGAGCGCTCCAGACTACTTGACGGAGGCAGAGCTGATTGGGCAAATGGGTAAAGTCACAACGCACAGTCATGCATAAACTATAAGACATAGTGTGGTCAGTATTGGTACCTGGATGTGTCATTAGTCTCAGCAAATGCAGTCATTGGTCATTGGCAATCATTGTCGGTGAACCTGTTAAGCACGCTCATGACTCGCAACGTATGCCCTTGCTTACGTGTGGGGTTGCAGACAGTGAGATTGCCCGTAAAAGCTGTGGTGCAGTCCGCCTCTAGTAAATAGTCAGATGCACTTTCATCAGATAGACGAGATTGACATGGCTAACTCAGATCATGTTGGCAGTATAGTTACAGTCCATTTATTTATAAACCTGACATTTCAACTCACGTTTGCTTTTGCACCAAACAGAGAAACACGGGATTGGCACAGATGCCAGCATACCGACCCACATCAACAACATCACGGAGCGTAATTACGTCAAGGTACGTGCTGGTTTGTAAAACGCTCACGATGGGCCTTGCACAAGCTTCCACATCATCAGCTGACAACTTGCAAAGACCTGCGCTTGCCTGTTCCGTCTGAATAAACCTTCCACACAATTTCAAAACATATGACAACCTAAGGTTGCCCCCGTGAAAAACTCACCCCCCTGCCAGCCAAATAGTCTCACTCAACTTTGCGCAAGCATATCTCTGCACCACTCCACCAATTCGTGACCTGAGATATGCATCGGATAGCTAATTTTTTTCTTTCGGCAGATGCTTTAATATTGGGGAGAGGTGCAGAGGTGGAGGTGTCAGGAAGCAAAACAGGGACCATCCTTCACACAGTCCACCAATCCGCACCAATCTCCCTGCCAAAGTGGGTGCAAAATACGCAGCGGGCCCCACAGAACCCCCCAGAATGCCAAATTCCCAGCAAACGTCAATGATTTAGATATAACATCAAGTATTCAGCATTCATATGAAGTATAGAGGGCTTTGAATTGGGTGGAGAGCTAAATGAGACAGGTAGGGTGGTTTTTTCACGGGGGCGACCCTAACTAGCACATTAACATTGTTGCAAGTTGTCATTAAATTTGCAGGTTCATCAGTGTGCTGGGACTTGTAATTCTACCAATATTAAGGTCAATCCTGCCTGCTTGCTTGTTGGCATACAGATCGAGTCAGGAAGGCGAGTGGTCCCCACAGAGCTCGGCATTACGCTCATCCGAGGCTACCAGCTCATCGACCCCGAGCTTTGCAAGCCCCAAGTACGTTTATGTAAAGGGCTGGCCAGAATTGTGTACATACACTGTATATTTGACGAGATCCCTGCCTAAAATACCGTATATACACCGTATATATACATAGTCCAACCCTACTTATGTACCTTCGCTATTTCCACTGTGCACCTTGCACGAGTCACAAAAGGACTCTTTGCGTATGGCTTACCGTTACAAGTGGCAGGCTTTACAAAGGTGCATGCAGGGCCGTGCTTGCTGCATACAGTCCTGAAAGGCTTTGACGCTGGTGCTTGAGCTTAAGAGCTCTCCTGGAATATTAGGGGCAAAGCAGGCTTGGATCATTGCTTTGTGCAGTTGAAAGCTCACGTTGGGTCTCTGTTGGCCACGTCATCCCCTTCTTCGTGCATTGTGCTTATTTGTGATGAATGCTCGTTTTTTAAGGCTTAATGACAAGCAACATTTAACGCGTGAAAAGCACCTGACGAAGCAGGAAACATGTGCACACTCATTGTAAAAACACATTCCTAATTTTTGTAATATCAGCCGTCCTCGTCACATCGCCTCTTTTTCACACCCGACACTCAATGTAAAACGCACTCCTGAATTGTGTAATATTAGCCGTCCTCGTCACATTGCATCTTTCCCACTCCCGACATCACACAGCCCATCACGCAAGTGTGTGATGCACACGAGCATGGGCTGAGTGCGCATTAAGCAGTATGGCGTTTAGAGCTGTTTAATCAGAAACTCGGCAGAACTCAACAAACAGGCACGCTGAGCATGAAATTCTCATGAACTTTGTTGCATTTAACCCCAACCCTTATAATGCTTCAGTTCAATGCTTGATCTGCCATCTTTTTAGCACCTTGACCGCATAATGTATTACATCATGTGTCTTCCACCGCTTCTTGCTTACGTAATTCTTCCAATGCACACCTGTACCTCGCAGGTGCGAGCCCACGTTGAGCAGCAGATCTTGCTGGTGGCACAAAACAAGGCGGACAAATCCTCTGTGGTGGGTTAGAACTTGCCCCAAATGATGCTTCACACAGGAGGTGTTTGCACCCTCAGGATGCTTCATGCATAGCGTGCTCCATCCCTTTGTCCTCGTGCATGGGTGCTGCTGCGTATGTAAACAACATCATGTTGAGTTTGTTGTCATGCGTGTGGACTGCAGGTGCTGCATACGTTGAACCAGTTCCAGCAAAAGTTCTTGTTCTTTGTAGCCAAGGTGGGTGACACACGTTGCTGTATGCTGTATGCTTGATCTGTGTAGCCAAGTCTGCAATACATGTTTGCTCAAAAGCTTGCGCTTTTTAACAGGCATCACTGCTGCCCAGCAGACATATTTTTTGAAAAGCAGTTCAAAGCATTTACCTGTCAACCGCAGATTGGGCGGGCTGACACCTTGTTTGAGGCATCCTTCTCTCCTCTCTCTTCAAGCGGTAAGAGAGAATTCCTTGATGGGTTTCAGTGTGTCGTCTTGACATTTTTGCCAGGAGGGCGTAGACATGCAGAGAGGAAAAAACGCGTGAGGCCTACGGGCTGTGACTTCTTTTGCAACTTGACACCTAATTATGCAGAATGACAATACCTGTATCAAGAGGCTTTCAAACGCTCTCATTGCAATACAAATTTGCGCATCTTCTTGGTAATCCTGGTGTGAGCTTTGTGCCCTTGAGGGTGCGAAAGGCTTTTTACTTCATAATCACCCTTGAAGGTGCAACGGCGTTGTAGTCATGGGCCAGAAAAGGGGTGGGTGGTGGCCACATGTATTTTTGGACAATGTGGCCACATGTATTTTTGGGCAATGTAATGGCCACATGTATTTTTGGACAATGTAATGGCACATGTATTTTTGGGCAATGTAATGGCACATGTATTTTTGGACAATGTGATGGCACATGTATTTTTGGACAATGTAATGGCACATGTATTTTTGGGCAATGTAATGGCACATGTATTTGTGGACAATGTAATGGCCACATGTATTTTTGGGCAATGTAATGGCCACATGTATTTTTGCATCCAAAATTTCGTTTTTGCAGGGAAGCCTTTGAGTAAATGTGGCAAATGCAAGCGCTTCATGAAGCTCATCTCCAGCCGTCCAACTCGGCTATTTTGGTGCGTGTTAGATGCATGTTTCGATAAGGGGCAGAGAGTGTGCATGGTAAAGGACCTGTGTAACTTTGCTGGTCTGTACCTGCACGATGCAGATGCTTGTTCAGAAAGTGGTAAGAGATGATTATTTGAAGGGGCGTTGTTGCTGCCTTTTTAAATGCATGCAGCAATACGTGTGAGGAAGTGTACAACCTGCCTCAAGGAGGGGCCATCAAGCTGTACAAGGTGTGGGCGTATACATCTTACTTGAAAAACCAGCGCTCTGAGTAGTCTTGCAAGTAGTGCACATTATATCCATGAAACTTGCTATAAAGTTCAAACCTCATCTTCCTTACATTTGGTATCAGAGCACTGCGCAGATCTGGAAGGTCTAGATAAGAGGTGCAATTGAACTCAGAAATCTGCTGGTGCTTTGTACTCCAATGCTATGTATGCCCTGCACCCTGCAACAGGGACTGGTGTGCCCCCTCGACAACTTTGAGCTGGTGCTCTACTCATTGTCAGGTGAGGTGCGCCGGTTGTTTGCTGTTCCTGTTTTGTTATGGATGGGACCAGAAGGCAGGCGACTCAGTGATGTTTGGGCGTTGCGTTTCGGGGAGGTATTTATATCAGACTACATATTCAGGCACTTAATATACGGACATATGTATGGATTAATTAAATTCAAAACGCTTTTTTCCAGCAGACCTAATTCAGACACACACACACACACACACACACACACACACACACACACACACACAACTACACCTCAACTGCACACGGACACCGACACGGACACATCAATGTCAGCCCTCACATTTATCACCTGGGTGCACGCATACACATCATAATTGCGCATGCACTTGCCCACAGGCGTGGACGGCAAGACGTACCCGCTTTGTCCCTATTGCTACAATTGTGAGTGAACGAGCCTTTGGTCAGCTGTTTTGGATAAAACATCACAGACACATCCTCACACCGATGAAGGGTTTAAGGCTCCATTTGCCAGGGGGTGCGTCCCAAGAGTGTCTCGCATAATGGCGGTGCATCTAAACTCATGAAACGATGCCTCACCCTTAAGATCCACCACTATCCTTGCATGCAAGTACTCATAGTGAGTTGTGCCAACTTGTGTGTACTGTGATGGTGATCAGCATGGGTGCTGTCACCTGAGTTATATATAAATATGCAATCCTTCCTTTGCTATTCCTACCCAACAGGCCCTCCCTTTGAAGGCGTGGGTAAGACGGGTGCTGAGGGTGCTGCGCGCTCGGGTATGCCCTGTACTCTGTGCCCTCACCCCACGTGCCCTCACTCGCTGGCCAAGACAGGCGTTATGCCCTGTCCGTCCTGCTCTGACTGCTCAATGGATGGAACACTGGTGAGTATTTGGTGCAGCATGCGTCTTGCCATACTTCCTATTGAGTTGCTGTCCATGCAAGAGAGTATAGGTCGGACTTGAACTGCTACAAAATTAGGCCTCCAATTTAAAGGAGCCAAGGTGAAGCCTCTTCATTGCCCCTGCGTCAAATCACCTGCGCTACATTAGTGTGTTGATGTACGAGAAGTTGTGTATTGGTGGACAACTCCAATCAGCGTGGGTAAACCATTGAAGCTGAACAATAAGGCTGCTGCCTTATGAAAATGCCTAATCTATTTTTCACGACAAGGAAAAAGAAAGGACTGCGTTGGTTTGAGTACTTGCAGCATTTCTATAGCGTTGTAGGAGGTCTGGTGTACAACCAGATTGAGCTTATGTCAGCTTGCCCTTGACCAAACGCAAATCATGACACTTTAAAGCTACCACCAGTTGAGAGCTGCTTTAACCTCAACTGGTGGTAGTCTCAATTGGTGGTAGCCTCAGCTGGTGGTAGTTTCAACTGGTGGTAGCCTCAGCTGGTGGTAGCCTCAACTGGCGGTAGCCTTAACTGGTGGTAGCCTTTCGATTGGTGGTAGCCTCAACTGGTGGTAGCCTTCAAACCTTTGGCCAAGGCACCTGCGTGTCCAAGGTGTGCCCATTGATTCCTCCTGCCCTAGTCCATTGTTCTTGCTCGTGCCTTCAGGTGCTGGACCCTGTCAGTGCGCCCAAGTGGCGGCTGGACTGCAATCGGTGCAACATGCTGGTGTACCTGCCGCAAAATCTGCACTCAGTCAAAGTGTCTAAGGACCAGTGTGAGGTGCGCGTTGCGTAGAGCGTGTTGGCTTCTCGACCTCAAATGGCTGCATTTTGTGGGCTTGGTTTTGTATGGTGCTGACTGGTGACAGGAATGGGTCAAAGTTTGTAAGTTCTATGATACTGGCCAGGATTGTATATGTTCACACCATGCATAACCAAATGCACATTCCTTGGCAAAAAATCGTATCAAAGCCGTATATACATGTGTAAGGTGCTGGCCCTATTTCTGTACCTTAGTGAGTGGCTTTGATGTTTAGGAAACCACCCTTCGCTGCATAACTTCCAAATGTCCAAATGGTATTTCAATCGCCGTGAACTGCGAGCATGTTCAATCCCCTGACAATTTGTCGCAATCTAATTTTGCTTGACTCAAAAGGTCCTTGCACAGCTAGAATTGGTGCAAAACAACATGTTGTCTAAAAGTCCTAGGTTTCAAATCATAATCCTGCATAACCAAAACATCCCAAAGTGCTCCGAAACCGCCATTCCCCCTGTTGCTTCGCTCGTGCTGCTAGAGTCACTCTGCTGCTCATGCTGCTAGTCATTCTGCTGCTCAAGTGTGAGAAGGTTACTGATAATTGTGATTGCAAACTTTGTTCCTGGCTCTTGTGTGCAACCTTGCACACTCTATGGTGTTCAGGAGTGCTGCTCCCACATGCTGGAGCTGGACTGGAGGAAAGGGCACTCTCCTCTAAAAGGTGATTACATGGCTTGGTTTAACACTGCATACCAGTGCTTGAATTGCTACATACAATGCATAGCACGAATACAGTTGCATACACAAGAACATGCATTAACACACATAGGCACACAAGGGTGTACACGTGCACGTACATTCACACACACATAAACGTACATACACACACGTATGCACACTTATGCAACACACATACACATTGTGTCACAAAGGGGAGGAGACGCAGTGCACTGGCTGCATTGTGTGCGATGACATGCTGCGGGAAAAGTGTGAGGTACGCAGAAATGCCCCGTGTGAAGTCTAAGAATAGTGCTGAGGCTCCTTGAATGTTTATTCTCCTGTTTTCTACTGTTGCCATGCAACTGTTTCCAGATTATGTAAGAGATTTGCAGTGGGTCTGGGAATGCAAAGACATGGAATGCGCAATGTCACATACAAAAAGCAAAAAAGAAGATATCCTCCTTGCATTCCTGTATCGTAATAGAAGAGGAGATGCCTTGAACGCCACAAAGCTCCTTCACCGCTTAGACACCGAGTATGACCGAGCGCAAAGAGCCGGTTGAGGAAGATCATTTTTGCTGGCGCACAATAATGTGATGAGAATTTCCACCAAAAGACACTCCTTGATGTACATGATGTATATAATTGTGTCTGCCATGGAACTATTTCACATGGTCGCATTTCTTTGGGCTCATGTCCTGCCTTTGAATCTTCACATGTCACGCACCTAAGCAAGGGATCCATAAATTGTTCCTAGGCACCATACCATGTTCTCTTTTCACTTTTCACACATACCTCACAATTGCAATGGAACACAGGTGAAGCACGGTCGAACGTGGGTCAAGCGAGGTGGAGGTGGTGGGAGAGGGAGAGGGAGAGGGAGAGGACGAGGCAGAGGAAGGGGGAGGGGGAGGGGCCGGGGCCGGGACAAAAACTTTGATCCCAAAATGTCATTTGAGGCCTTCTAGTTTTGCAGGAATAAAAAAAAACTACGCAGGCAGTAAAAAAACACTCCCCACATTAATTAAGGAAAAGGAGCCACTTTAATACCGGGTATTGTAAAGCTCCTCCAACAATAGGAAGAAAAAAAGACCAATGGGGATCAGGAGGGTTGCAGGCTTGACCTGAAACCGTCTCCTGATGAGAGTTGATAGTAGTGCTGGAAAGGGCACGTCTGGTATGGACAAGTTTAACAGCGGAATTGACAGAATCATTGATGAACATGAAGCTTGGAAGCAAGTTTTTTAACTCTTTGAGAATCAAGACCCAGCTCCTTAAAAGGCTCCAGCGTGCGATTGTTGTAGATGGTGCCAAAACCACTCCCAAAAGGATGGTGTGGAGAGTAAAGGAGGCTCCTTGAAGGATAGAGCAGAGGCTTTTTTGCTGTTCTTACGCGGCGGCGTCCAGCTAGTTCTGCGGTCAAGTGCTCAGTACTTGATTTCGATGAGATGAATGTCATGTTCGAAAATGCTTGTCAGCATCTTTGGGTCGGTGCTGTCAGATCAAAATACTGTCACTGCAAAGTATAAGACTCAGCACGTCTACTTAGTCTTATTGATAATGATAGTTGCCCTCGGACTAAGAAAGGCTCCAAGGTGGAAAAACCATCCAGCAGAGGAGTGAGTTCTTTGCATCACGTGGTACCTATTGCTCCTACCAGTTCCATGGCTCATGCCCTTGCGCTCTCTGCACACATGTATGTGTGTCTACTACTCTGTGTCTACTCAGCTTTGCGTGGCTGCCACACTGCTGCTCTTCCCGGAGCTGGGACCAATGACTCAGACAGACCTCTCAACCTCATTGCGGTTACACGTTAATATCGCTAAACGAACGAACAAATAGAATCGGAGACCTTACACGGTACAGGGTCTCTTGAGGATCCCCTCTCTGGTACCTCTTAGAGTTCACATGTTGTCAATTGATTACCAAAAATACTACAAGGGTTACAAGGATGGCCTACAGCCCGAGTCTCTGGCTGATGGCAATTGGCTGGTGAAACAAAATCAACCAGTGTCGAAAATTGAAACTAAATCTGACACAAACTTGAGGAGTCTGTATGAGTCTTGATTCAGGAATGCATTGATCTCAAAACCAGTGA
>Ga0307945_1000393_pt1 | contig 29459 bp, 39 predicted proteins | sample OrgLakmetagen228_FD_201818 | JGI IMG/M metagenome (GOLD analysis project Ga0307945, IMG submission 201818) | Saline water microbial communities from Organic Lake, Antarctica - #228 | ecosystem: Environmental > Aquatic > Non-marine Saline and Alkaline > Saline | place: Antarctica: Organic Lake...
TTTGTGTGTGCGCTTGTGTGTGTGCGTGTGTGTGTGTGTGCGTGTGTGTGTGTGTGTGTGTGTTTGTGTGTGTGTGTGTGTGTGTGTGTGTGTGTGTGTGTGTGTGTGTGTGACTGTGCGTGTGACTGTGTGTTTGACTGTGTGTTCTAGTACGTACACAGCCTTATTGTACGTGTACAAGAATGTGCAGCTTTGCAAGTCTATTCATCCCACCTCTGCCATCAAGGACCTGGTAGCAAAGGTCAGCAGCGAAGTAGCATGCAAAAATATTCACTTGTTTCCTGGCTTTTACTTATATGCAACGGAGGAAAGAGACGACCTAACACGCCAGGAATTTGTCACCAATATTTTATATCATATGTAATATCACCAATAATATTAACAACTATCCCCGAGTGACCAACATGGCTTTCAGAGGCAGGCCACAGAGCTTTGCACGCCCAGAGAATGCTCTCAAAAGGGCGGAGGAGCTTGAAAATGTGGGGCAGAAGGGCAGCGCGTTGCAGGCACTGCATGACATCGTGACCAGCAAGAAGCACCGCACCTGGTCCAAGACCCATGAGAGCATCATGATGAAGCACTTGGACCTGGTGGTGGAGATGAAGAAGCGCAACTACGCCAAGGAGGCGCTCATGCAGTACAGGAACATGTGCCAGGCGGTGAACATCAATTCGCTGGAGGAGGTCATCAAGTATTTCCTGAAGAAGACCAGCGACAAGGCGGAGGATGCGCAGAACAAAGCAGCGGTAAGGGAGGATGGTCGGGTCGGGTGCTGCACAAAAAAGTTCCCCTTCCTTTCGTCGCAATTGCGACAGCAGCTGCACACCAAAGCTGCAGAGAAATCCAGGAGATTTGTCGTTGGCATTTTCGACACGGGATGCAGCGATGGAGCAGACCTGCACCCAGACATTCCTGCCGGCTGTCGGCAGCACCATCTAACCCCTGCGCTTTCCTCTCCTCTTCCCCTTCCCTCCCGCACAGGCCACTGCCCTGGATGTGGAGGACCTGGAGCAGGATGCCTCGCCTGAGGACATCATGCTCAGCTACGTCTCCGGCGACAAAAGCAAGGTGCGGAAAGCAAGCATAATATGCTTGCTTTTCCCTCCTTCCATATCCCGGAGAGAGTTAAGAGAGAAAGAGAGAGAGAGGGGGGGTAAAAACCAAACACACAACGCAAGTGCCTGCAGTTGAATTGCTTTGCGATGCGGTCCTACACACACACAGGACCGTACCGACAGAGAGCTTGTGACGCCCTGGTTCCGTTTCCTGTGGGAGTCTTACCGCAGCGTGCTGGAGATCCTGCGCACCAACCCCAAACTGGAGGCCCTGTATGCCTTAATCGCCAACAAGGCCTTCCAGTTCTGCCTGCAGTACAAACGCACAGCTGAGTTCCGCAGGCTGTGTGACATCCTGAGGCAGCACCTCATGAACCTGGCCAAGTGGGTTGCTTGCACGTATAAGGGGTGTCGTGTGCGTGCGTGCGTTTGTCCGTTCGTAAGCGTCCTTGTGCCTCCATGCGCTCCTTTAGTATGTTTGGGTGGGTGGGTGGGGGTATGGGTGCATGGAGCTATGGAGTTTGTCAGGGAGTTCAAGCAAGAAGTATTTGTGCATACACTGCGCAAAAGAGACGTGTTTACTAGTTGGCTGAGCGCGCCATCACCACACCTTTGCTCGCAGCCGCTACCGGGAGAACCGCGAGGCAACCCCCGACATGCTGCAAGTGCACTTGGAGACCCGATTTGAGCAGCTCAAGGTATTTTGCAGTCTAGCAGAGACCCTGTAGTTAAAGACAGGGTGGTCAATCAGGAGCCTGTCTTGCCTTTTTTGGTACCTGTTTCTTGATTGCGCTAGTGTGGTTTATATTGTGGACTGTGTTACCAGTGCTAAGGCGCCCTAATCTGCTTGTGACAAGCCCAAGACCCCTCAAGTTCCGCCGTGCACCTTGCTTGCTACCAAACTTTTGTTATTAACGCTTGTCTCATTGTCCAGGTTGCATGCGAGCTTGAGCTGTGGGCCGAGGCCTTCCGCTCCGTGGAGGACATCCAGGCCCTCATCGCCCTAGCCAAGAAAGCTCCCAAGCAGCAGCTCATGGCCACCTACTACTCGCGACTCACCCAAATTTTTGCGGTGTCCAAGAACCACATGTACCATGCGTACGCGTGGCTCAAGCTCTTCAACTTCAGCAAGATGTACAACAAGAACATGACTCCCCAGGATCTGCAGATGATGGCATGCTCCGTGCTGCTGGCCACCCTGTCCATCCTGCCCTACGACGCAACGGCACAGCAGCATGATGAGTACGCGGTGGAGCAGGAGAAGGAGCGCATCCTGCGCATGGCCAACATCCTTGGCTTTGCAGTGGTAGGTTGGCGCGCAGCTGCCATTGTGTACGCATATGCAGGTTAGGAGGATACATTGTCAGGCAAATGTTGATGCCGTGTGAAATACTTTTGCTGAGCAAGCACTAGATTAAGGATATAGAATTAGCCAGTTAATATGGAGCAGATGAAAGAGGGCCTAATCATGATAAATCAAAAAAGTCGGTTGCTGGTCTTGCCAGTTCAAGCACCTGCAGCATTTGGACGCCAATTCAAAATCAAAAACATTTGATCCATCGGTAAAATTCTGCATGGCGTACGCGCGTTCCGTTTTGTCTCATGCGTCGTGAAAGTAGGGTTACTACATCCTCCTTGTCCTTGATCGACACTGAAGCTATTTCACGTATTTGAGTGTCATTGCTCGTAAAGGAGGAGATACATGTGCTGTCAATGGGGAGCCTGATGCTTTGAACCATTGCTTCAAGCAACTCTGGTACTGATCGTTGAGCTTTAGTCAGACTTGCTGTTTGGGTTCTTGCAAAATCTGCTTCATGTGCAGCATTGAACGTACCTTGACCCTCCACTCCCTTTCTTTTCTCTTTATTCATGCCCACTTATTTTTTCCCACTCTCCTTCACCCCTGCCTATGATCTCTTTCCCCCCTGTCTATGAGTACAGGACTCTAAAAAGGACTACCGCACCGTGCTTTCTCGAGCTGCCCTGCTTGGCTCCATCCAGGGACTCAACATCCTCAACATGGTAAGCTGGGAGAATCACAAAACAGTATCCATCAGAGGAGAAGACTTTTCATGCTTCTCGTGAGAAAAAAACATTTGTTTATTTCATGGCCTGTCGATTGTTGGGCAAATGGTGCTGCGCTTATCAGTAGACCACAATGTGCAACAGCTGGCAGAACAAATACAGGGTCCTTTTCCACTCCTCCTCTGTGTTCCTTTATGCTTTGCGTACAAGTTTGTAAGAATCTGCGATCTGCGTCGAATTGCGTTGAATGTAGGTGCTATACGAGAAGCGGAGGGTGAAACTGGCCCATGCACATTATAAATTGTGAAGCTCAACGATACATTCATACGCACACATGCACACTTACATACTCGCAGGTGGTCCCCGAGGTGCGCCAGATCTTTGATCTGCTGACCGCTGAGTTCAGCCCCTTGGAATTGTGCAGCCGCCTGGCTCCCCTGTTGACTCGCTTAGAGGAGATGACGCACACCATGAGCCCTGCCTCGCCTGTCAAGGACGTGGTGATGGGCCAGTATGTAGACTCTCTCAAGCAGGTACGTGTCTGTGTTTGCGCACCCAGGTGGTCGACTTACCTGTTATGTGCCACACAACTTCCATACGTGCACAGGCTAAGGACGCAAACCTTAGCCCACAGTAGCCCCTGTTGCTCGCTTGTAAATGTACATGTGTGAGTAATCATGGGCAGGCACCAAGGTTGTTCATCCTTGCAAATTCATTTTTGCCACTGTAGACCTCCCAACATGCTTAATCCAGCTTCAAGCTTGAGAGTTCTGTCTCCCCCGTTGCTGCATTCCCTTCCAGGTGGCCGTCCTGCGCCTGTTGAAGCAGCTTAGCGAGGTGTACAGCACCATGCGCATCAGCACATTAGCTGAGCTCGTGCCCTTCATGCCCTTCGGCGATGTGGAGAGTGTGGTGGTGGATGCCGTCAAGTCTGACTACTTGCAGGTGTGACGCCTTTTTTTTAGTAAAGGTTATGCAACTTTAAATCACAGGTCTACTCATACACGAACTGACTGTTGAAAGCCTGTAAAAGGAGCGTGTTGAGGCCCACTGTTTGATATCTTGCATGTAGCGTTTGAATCTACTTCATCAAAGCTCTCTCCCTTATTTGGCAACAACTCAGGCGACATAACCTGTTGAGTTACACGCAGCAGGTCTTTGCTTGTGCGAGTAAAGAAACTGCGAGTCTCAGTTAGAGCCCATAAAACCCCCTTGGACTCGTTTTACCTTGCAGGTACGCATTGACCACCGCAATGGCACCCTCCACTTTGGCAGCCAGCAGCTGGAGAACGAGCGTGTGCGCAGCCACGTGGCACAGCTGGGCCAGCGCCTGAGCAAAGTGAGTACGTGCATATCGTCTTTTCCCCTCAAAATTGAAGGTCATATATTGGGCCGATTATTTGTGCCTTGATTTTTGTAAGTTTCTGCATCTAATATTTCGTCCTGTGAATGCAAGAACTAATATGTAGAAAAAGTGAACATGGCGCCCCAGCAGCATCGGTCGCGTGTAATCTCTGAAGGGTCTTGAACGGAGCCAGTAGACTTCCCTGTGTTTCCACCCTGTCATCACACTCAGGTGCTGCACATGCTCAAGCCAGCAGGCAGCCTGGACCATGAGGAGCGACGTAACGCCATCATCACCCATGCCATGAACACGCTGGAGAAGGACCATGGCATCTACCTGGCACGCAAGGTGGGTGCAGGCACTGTGGATTCTTGTCTGAAATGCTTGGGAGAGAGGTTGCTGTGGGAACTGTTCAGGTGGGATGTTTATAGCCGAAGACTACCAACTTTTAGTCCAAGCTAAGTGGTTAATGGAGAAAACTTCTAAGATACTTTCGAGTTTTGGAATCAGCCTTAGATACTAGGGATTCTGAATGAACAATATAAAATGTTATGTTCTAAAGTTGAGGTACGTGCCACCAAATTGGCCTGAAAGTGCACAGTCTAGACTGAAAGAGCAAGCAAGGTGCACACAATTCGATCTTTGAAGAATTAAAGGAACCAAGGTGTGTTAAAAGCTTCCTTTTTCCTCACTGATCTTCCTTCTGATTGACCACGCAGCTCATAATTGAAAAGCGCAAGGAGGAGCAGGAAATGGCCCTCGTTGAAGCTGAAAAGGAAGAAGAGCGGCGCCGCGCAATCGTGGCACGCGAGGCTGAAGTTGCCGAGGAGAAGCGTCGGCGGGAAGAGGCGCTGCGGCGTGAGAAAGAGCGCATCGAGCGGGAGCTGGAAGAGCGGGAGATGGAGGAGGCAAAGGTGGGCGTGGTGGGAGCATTACATTGTAGGTAGCAGTCCCCTCTAGGTCGTCATTGAGGCACCATATCTGAGCAATCTGGCTGAGCAAAAACATGTTAGGGTGTCAGCTGTGGCAGGTTTCCTAAAAAGGATAGGCAAAAGGAATAGGAAAGGAGCAAATCAGTGTTTTTCCTTCTGATGCTCCCTTTGCTTTTGCCTGAGTAGTCAATCACTTTCTGTTTGAGTCAGGAGAAGCGGCACCTGTTTTGTTATTTTTTCCTTTTCCAATTGCTGCTGCAAACACAGATCGTGGTTCCGTGAGTAAAAGTAATTGTTAGCTTTGCATAGAACAGCTTACACACACACACACACATCCACGCACACAAATACCCCTTGCAGGCCCTATACGAGGCCAGCAAACGTGCTAAGGCTGGTGCTGGTGCAAAGGGTGCAGCAGGTGGACCGCCAGAGCGGCTAGATAAGCGCACCCTCATGCAAGAAGCTTTCACAGAGCGTATGCGCGAGCAGCAGGTAAGCAGGACCCATGAGATATGCGCGCTGCATTGCAATTGCCTAGGAGCGCGCTGTATTGCAATTGCCTAGGAAGGTTTCGCTAATGATTGTGCGGAGATGAGGGACAAACACGCTTGTGGCTGTGTGCTTGGTTTTGTTGAAAACAGCATTTCAGTATCAAACTTGTGGTTACAAAGATGTGGTTGCTGACATACATGCACACCTACTCATACACAAGGGAGCACAATTTGTAGCTCAGTTTCTCCTCGATAAGGCATCGGACACTTTTTTTGCAAGGTTTTGAAAGGTTTGGAATATGGTGCATCAATATGGCTGAGACGTAACTACTTTATTGACAACGTACATTACGGTGGCCGACAAATGATCTTGCTAATTCCTCGGGCTGTATACGAGGGATTGCCGCTGTTTTCTTATACTAAACATCCGTCTGCCAACTCCTTACTAGCTGACTCCGTCTCCTCTCCGATTTGAATCAATTGCTTTCATCAGGAGCTTGAGCGTAAGCTGGTGAAGCTAGCCAAGGCCATGGACCACTTAGAGCGTGCACGCCGTGAGGAAGAAACCCCCTTGGTGGCGCAATCTGCCCATGAACGCATTGTGAGTATGTGTGTACGTGTATGTGCCGGGTGGGTGGGTGGGTGTGGTTAAGTATGAGTGAGGGACTTCAGGCAGGATTTCTGCCTGCTCTTTCTTGGAACTCCTTGACTGCTGGCTGTGAGATGTACGGAGAGCCTCTCAAACACAAGTTTAACCTATGTTCCCTGTTGATTATCATTCCCATCTGCTATGATCAGGGTAGTCCACCACCGTATTCTGCGTTAACGCAAGCTGGCCATAAATGGAGTCCTAGGCATCAAACTATGCCTACCACCAAAAGCTTGCGTCAATTTGACAGATTGTGCCTTAAAATCTGACAACATCTAGTACTTGATGTGATGTTACATCTCACCCCACACAAGCAGCTGTGCCGTAAACGACCTTGCGATCAGCGGTATTCGTCTTACGTTCTGCTGGTACGACATGTGACAACACTTTGCCATGGATTTTCCAAAGACTAAGCTACGAGGGAAATAGCTTGCCAGATTCCCTATCAGGCTACTGCACTAGAGCGTTGTTAAGCTTTCCTAAGCTCATGTTTCTCCTGCTGTTGCACAGGAGGAGGAGCGCAGCGCCTGGATGGCCACGCAGCATGAGGACGAGGAGAAGCAGCAGGCACAGTGGCAGCAGGATATCACGTGCAAGCAGCAGCTCGCTGTCACTCAAGAAGACAAGGCCGCTTTCCAGGTAACATGTCGACGTGAACAGGACACAAAAAACATACGCGCCTGTGCTAGGCTTCCATTAGACAACCCGCTCTCGGAGTAAAAGCAACCTGAACAGCCTGCACCTTTACAAAAGAACATGTTCCCTGATCAGGGGCTTCCCTGGCAGCTTGAAAGGTGCTACCTACAAACGATGGTCATTTTGATAGATGGGTTGTGTGAGTTATGCAAATTGCTTTGTGCATGTGTGCATGTTCAGCTTGCTTTGGCTGGGCCATCAGGTTCTCCTCCAACCCATTGCCTCAGTATTCCTTGGAATTTCGGCTCTCCTTTGAATTCTCCAATTGCTCTCTTATTGACGCAGCTTGACACTTCGTGAGAACTTTCATGTGTTATGCTGAGCGTAATCTGGAAATGGTGGCCAGCTTGGGGTGATCGTACTGACAGCTAATTGAAAAGTAACGTGTTATGCTGTTCTCCTTGAACTCTGGAGGCAACTGTCTGTGGGAGCGGTGTGGGTATGCAAGGGCTTTCGACGCTTGTATTTATATCGATAGACTGCTTGCACATGCTCCCACCTTGATCTTAGCTACCTGCAACCAAACTAATCGCGCCTGCCTTAATGTACCCAGGCCCAAATTTTTGCACGTCGCCAAGAGGAGTTTGCCGCGCTACGGCACGCTCACGAGCGACAGCTGCAGGCGCGTCTAGAGCAGCTGCGCCACGAACGGATCATGGAGCGCCGCCGGGCTTACCTGGAACGCTGCAAACGCGCCGTGGCAGGCAAGGTGGCTCAGGTTGAGGCTGAGGAGGAGGAGCGTGCGGCTGTGCGCCGAAAGGAGGTGCGTCAGTACGTGAGTGTGGATTCGTGCATGTGCGCGTGCATGCGTGTATCAGTGTTTCTTTTAAGGAATTTGAAAAAGCTTGGTTTCATGTCACCCCCCAATCTGGGATTCTGAGGAATTGCGCTCTCATGCCCCAGCCATTCTTTTCCTGCCCCAGCCCGCCGAGAGGCCTGGGGCCTCCCGGCATTTGGTGTTACGTAAGTTACTGTAGGTTGTGAGGAAGCATTTGCATTATTATATTATTATAAATTAGTTTGAAGTTATAAGTTCTACCTTATAAGTAGGCAAACTGTTCTTCTAACTGAGTTGTTCATCTATTTAGTCCCGCGGTGCTTTTAGTGGCGAGACATTCCAAAATGGCCTGTGGATATGGGAAGGACTCCGCGCTTAACGCTGAGCTCTTAAACTTCACTCCCCAAACCTATACCGCGCCCCTAAGCACGTGGTTTCCTCCCAAAACTCTTTGGCTGAGAGAGGGGCCAGGTGGGGGGGGGGGCTGTGCTGATTCTGGCTTTTTTTCACGCTCACCGCTCTGATGGAGGAGGGGAAGGGGGGGCAGGCTGTGAAGAAGCGTCTGCATTTGACTTTCCATTGCCCCCCTTTGGTATGCGCTCTTCCAGAAAAGCGTGGAACTTGGTTGTGGACTCAAGGCTTGCTAATTCTCCAAGCTTGCAGCTATTGCTGATCTCATGGGCTGTAATGGCCTGCTTTCTGCACCGGAAGGTGGCTGGGCAGATGCTGCCCATGGGCCCACGAATGTTTCGCATCACTTTTTCCCTAACTAATTTGGGCTTTTGTGAATGGGGGCTTTAATATGATATTATACGTGGAATTTCTTTTGGAATATTTTTGGAACTTTGAGTGTGTGACGGCCTTGGTTGAGGGAGATAAGCTGCTTTAAATGCTGCTTTCAGTATTTAGCAAGGTGTCTTATCAAACATGTTATTTTGTCCCAAATTCCTTGCCCGATCTTTTACGACACACTTTTACAGGAGGAGCGAGAGCGTGCCATCAAGGTTCAGGAGGAGCTAGAGCGTGAGCGCAAGCGCGAAAGTGATGTCCAGGCCCGCCTGCGAGAACAAAAAGAAAAAGAAGACAAAGAGAAGGCTGCTGCCCCTGCCCCTGCCTCTACCCCCGGCAAATTTATGACTCCAGCGCAGCGAGCACGCCTTGCAGAACAGCAAGGTGCCAGTGCTGCTGCTGCCCCTGCTCCTTCCTCCACTGCCGCTCCTTCTCGTGAAGCGCCTCGTGAACAAGAAGCGCCTAAAGAAGATGGAGACAGGTGGGGTCGAAAAGAAGGCCCGCCTCCTGCAGCTGCCCCTCCTCCTCGCGAAGCTCCCCGCCCTGCTGCTGGCAAGTTCGTCCCTCCACACTTGAGAAATAAGTAGTGAGCTCGCAGTGAGGAGACGAGATTAGAGCGTCGTATGCTGGTGTGCTTGGGTTGAGCTCTTTCAATAACTGATTCATTTAAGACAACAATACAAATCTGGTCCTGGCATTTGTGTCATTTAAGTGCCCCTATCTGGTTCTTCCATTTTAATTTGCAGACTGTTTTGTGACTCTGCCCTTAATCGCCATTTCAATCTAGTAGATTGTAGTTTTTTTCCTGATATAAGGTAAGGTAAGGCAACGTAAGCTTACATCGCTATTTCTGCCTCGGGGGCATCTGACAGAAGCTTGGAAAAAGCCTGCAACCGAATTCAGCTAAACAAAAGGTGTAGCGACTATGAAAAACAAGATGAAGAGGGAAAAAAAAGAAAGGATCCAAGTTTGGGTCAGATTTATCTTCCACCTATGATAAGGTTTACAAGGAAAGTTTGGGTCAGATTTACAAGGTTTAAAAGGAAGGTTTGGATAAGAAAAGGAAAGTCGCTAGGAGCTGGGCCCAAAAAGGAGTCCGCGGAAGTTCGGCCGAAGTATGACAATAAAATGGTTTGGCCTGAGCACTCAAGAAGCCTAAGAAGTCAACAAGTAAGGCTTTCTAACATTCCGACGGAGCACAGAAAGTCCTGAAGGAAGCAGTGCCAGTACACCAAAGATGACACGCCGAAGGTCAAGCCAGTTCTAGCAACCAGAAGCCTTTCCTCACGGAAGTCTTTCAATTCCAAGCAAGCAAGTTCCTGCCTCCTCACGGAAGTCTTTCAACTCCAAGCAAGCAAGCAAGTTCCAAGAACTTACAGGCGGTACTACCCTCGCTACCCCGCTATGGCTCAAATTTGGTAATTGCTTTGCGCTACTAGACCTTGCCAGTTTTCCATATATAGTATACCAGGTAGCAGTATCTTTGTGTGCTGGGATTGGCTGCGGAACCAGCTGCTGTCTGATTGAGCTAGTTCTTGTGTTTGCTTAAGGTAAGAGATGGTTGAGGTGCTGGTCAGGCAGTGCTTTGCGCAGAGTAGGCTGTGTGGTGGTAGTTCTGCTCCTCTGACAAAGGTTAGGGGTACCTGCTCTCTCTGATTTTCAGCGTGTGGGTTTATGCTTGGTTTTTTCCCCTGGGTGGGAGGGTTTTCCAGGCAGACTTCCTTTCTAGTTCTGACTTATGGTGGGGAGATTGTGAGTCTCTTATCCTTTATCAATGCTAGGTGTGTTACCAAACTTTTGAAAGACTCCGCTGGTAGTGATGGCACTGCCAGCATGATTAAGAAGGGAGGGCGGGGTTACTTAGGTGCTCGCACCAGGCAACCCCCCACCTGTGTTACCAATGCTAGCGTAGCCTTTTTTTTCCTGCTCTTCTCGCCCCTTCCGAGCCCTTCGTCTTAGGAATTACATCAGGTGTAACTGGGTGCTACCTTAATTATTTGTTGTTGTAGCACCAGACTTGTAGCACCTACGAAAAAAAACTGGAAAGGGAAAAAAGGCACAACGCTGTTTGTGGCATTGCAGCACTCCTGATATCAGTAAATAATCAAGCATCTGCCACGACCAATTTGGTTTAAACAGCCAAGGCATTTGGCCAGCCATGCTCAACTAGGTTTAGATGCTTGTACATGGGATGATCCAGGATTATCCAGCAAAGCAACCGGCTGGTGATCCTAGGGGAAAAGTGTGCTGCTGCAATAGCAAAATGTTTAGCGAAGGATAAAAGTGGTCATTATATCCATATCCACATTAACACTACGCTCATCCCCACTCATCCATCTCCTGGCCAGCAAGAGTGATTGATCCTCACCCAGCCCTCCTACCAGCCAGAAACTCTTAACATCTGCCAATTGTTACCTTCATGCAGCAGCATAAATGCGCAGGCGCACAACGTGCATGCACACACACCCGCACACACACTCACACACACACACACACACATGCACAGGCGCACACAAACACACAGGCGCACACACGCACAGACATGTGTTGAGGTATATATCGGAGGTCTTACACACCATTGGCAAGCAAACCCGTTGTTCCAAATTACCTCAACATGATGAGCCTCTCATGTGGTGTCAGATTGTCAAATTCTCTCCAACCTTCAATGATATGTTCAAGCAGAGTGAGCTCAAACTGTTTCAGAATACTAAACTACGAGATTATATGGCATCCGAAAGCTGTTGGAACGCAGGGAAATCTTGGAGCGCGTGCAGAACCTGATAAGTCCATGTATCACTTCTGTTTGCAAGGGTCAGCCCACACAACTTTCTCAAGAAGAGGATCGTTTGAAGAAAGTAAACTGTTCCAGAATCGTATGATGCATCTGAAGCAATAGAAACAGGTTGGCATCTGACCTGTTTTGCAGAGCACGTAGTGAGTGTCAGAGCTTTTTGACACCCAGGAGTTTTGAGGAAGCCAAGATGAAGGACGTGTGCAGGGGTGGTTTTGAGGAAGCCAAGATGAAGTAAGGACGTATGCAGGGGGGTGGTTTTTGAGGAATCGTATGTCAGAGAAGAAGTAGCCCATACTTGACAACTGTACAGATCAACTGTCAAAGCGAAGACCTGGAGAAGTCACACACAGCATGGCGTGTTTTCTGTGTTCGACACCCTTGCTGTCACCAATTCTGTAAACTCTGGCTATGGCATACCTGAAGTTGTCTGCCATCTTCTGTATGTATACTTCCATCACGAGTAAGATTGATTTCAAGGTATTTGAATTGAGTGACAAGTTCCAGAGTGTGCCATCGTACGTGAAGGTGGGAATCGCAGAAGTATCCCTGCTGAAGAAGACCATAATTTTCGTTTTGTCAGTGTTCGAATCTCGTTTTGTCAGTGTTCAGCTTAAGCCCTTTAAAACGTGTGTAGTCATAGAATTTGTTCAGCTGGAAGTGCAGACGTTCAGCTGCGTTTGAAGTGAGAGCAATGTCAGAAGGAAGGACTTGTCCAGACTGTATCTGGCCACTAAGTGCCGTGCAGGTGGTTCATGAATGGATCGTCCAGGCAGCAAGTCAGGCAACACTTACTTGGGTTTGCACAAAATGTGATTGAAGGTGCACAGTCATGACTCAGCAGGAATAGGAGAAATGTCAGACCGTTTGTTCGCAGTCATCAGCTTGTAAACCTCTGGGCTGCGAGCGTCATGAGCCCAACCATCTCATCTGCCTTCTCTTTTTTAGTTTTCTGAATCTGCAGTAAGAGTATTGTTGTTGCAGCTCAGCAAAAGGTTGCATGTTGTTGTCTTTTCCATCTGATACGTCTTTTGTAATCACGGCACGTTGCGTCATACCAAGGAGCCATGGGAAGGCCCAGCTGCATTCTGTGCGGCATTTGTCTTGCTGTCATACCAGTGGCATCAGCAGCAAGCGTAATGAGATCTAGGAAGTGTTTCTAACATAATTGATGTTCTTGATTGCGTATAGAGTTCCAAAAATATTGGAGGACAGTCTCATTTTCAAGCATGTGTGAAACCAACGCGTCTTTGTGCTCATCCCTCCAAACCATATGTTTTCCTTTCCCTTTCCTCAGGTCTGACCTGACCTGTGGTCTACTGAGTCAGATTCATGCAGTGCGCGGATTTGTTTGCAGCACAAAAAAAGGGCAGTGGACATCAGGATCTTTTCAATCCGTGATGCAGGATTGTAACAAAAGGTGGGCTACCCATTGTCCCCCTTCCCCCTGCCTGTGGTCAAAATGAGAGGAGTTTCAAGCGCAATGTCTGTCATCAGCATCAGCCGGCTGTATTTGCTCGGTCTTTGTACTGCCCCAAACATGTAGTGCCCGGCTCAGAAAATCTGGAGAGCACGGCAACATGCCCCTCAGGGAAATGATCAGGTAAATTATCCAAATGTGCACAAGTCCCCCACCAGAGCATATGTTGGCTCTCGCTTTGTGCCTCAGAGACATCGTGCTGCATGTGCGAGAGCATCAGGGAGTTCTCAGCATCAGAACGTGTAGAAGAGCGAGGATAAATGTACACAGCCCCCAATGCATTCTCTCTGTACTCAAAAAACTCCGTTGATGTGAATTTAGACAGCTTGATAAAGTTCAGAGACCTTCCACAACTGAATGAGCCCACAAGACCGTTGTGTATAAACATGGCCAGAAAAAGACGTAACTCATGTTGGAGAAATGCAGGTGTCACCTTGGCAGAAAAGAAAAATGACATGCTCTGCCGTACAGATCTGATATACAACCTGGCTGAAGGTCATAAGAATAATTTTAAAATGATAATAGTAATAAAGCACAATTCAACAAGGTGCTCAGGGCGCTTGCAACAATGGTACCACAAGGCATTATACACCCTTCTGTTGAAACATAGATAGGAATGGTTCCGACATGGCTCTTACCTTCCAATCAGCAACAGCAGCGAAAACTTAGCAAGCCAGGTGCAATCATGGTTACCCTGACCCATCATCCACGCCCCCGAAGAAACTCAACAAACATATACCAAATTAGGTCTGCCAATAATCAAGGAGAGACAAGGTCTTCGGGGCAAACTGCAATGCCTTCTCCTCCAAGTTCTCTGGTTCCTCTGCCACCAGCTACCATGAAAACTCAAGGTTTTTAGCAACAAGACGTGCCATTGACTCTGCCGCCCTGAACACAGAGGCAACAGCCACTTGTATATTTCTTCCTCCCTGGAATGAAAGGATGACCACACATCCCTACGCATCGCTCTGCCGTAGACTTCCACACATAGGCGAATTCTTAAGCTCCATACCATCAAACCAACTCCAATATGCAGCAGTTTAAAACTATTTTCGAGTGCCACTTCCCATACACACCTGGGATGTGCTCATCATTGCCATATGGAATACTAAAGGCAGAAACTGCCTCAATGCTTGCAACAAAAACTGGCTAAAAGAGCTTGACAAATAATACCTTAAGGCAAAGTGGGAAATCAAGAGCACACATAACGACCCCTACCTCTCTGTGCTTAGTATGCTTAGTACTGAAACGACTTCAGGCCTTAATAAAGTGAGGAAGCTGCCTAACGACCACCTTCATGAAATCCCACAACTTGAAGGCCCCCAAGAAGATAAAAAAAATTACCCTGGACCATCCTTACAGCTTTGACAAAGCGACCCAACAAAGTTCCTGACCAAACCTGAACCATAAAGTAAAAGATTGGCGGGATTGGACCTGCTAGATGGCAGCCTAAAAAACAAAAAAAGGGGCAAGACACCGGATCAGGTGTATACCACCCTCACCTAAACATATCCCATTATGTGAACCCAAGAGGTGTAGGTATAACCGCTACCATCTCACTTGCAGAGCGAGCAGCTTTAGCAGCAGTAACCATTCATGGCTACTCCCATATAGTTAAAAATAGCCTAACCTCAATGCACCCAATCAAAAAGCAGCTATTGCACCCAAACCTCCACCGCCACCACATCCAGGGAAATATCCTCGAATCCATTGCCAAAGCAATCCACCAGGTCACCATTGCCCATTCACTTATACAAAGTCAAGCTCGACGCCGGTATTACCGGTTTTGAACATGCCGACGTCCTTGCTAAAAAGTCAGCCACCACCTACTCTAATACTGCTGACACCTCCATCAAATCAGCTGGCTGTAAGGGAAATTTCTTCTATGTCATCTACTGGCTTGCAAAGAAGATGAAGATCACCAAACTATACAAATACAAAATCACCCAAACATGGCTCAGTCATCTATTAGGCTCTGGTACTTATCAATCTATTGCGGCGCGCTGCAAGCACACATGCACCCTCTCCATAAGTTTGGAAATACCAATACTGTAGCAAACTGCCATGAGTATTATCAGACCATTAGTATTAAGAACGACACTGCCAACGGAGCCGCTAGCATTCTTGCCTAACAGCGTCCTATGTCCCTGCTAAAACCCAATGCATCAGTACAAAGTACAGAACAGGAACCCTGTACAATCAAAAACATGCGCTTGATTAGCCTAAGCTGCCCCCTCTGCCCTCAACTAGACAGTGCCCTGCATATCCCTTTCCGGATGCCAACACACATAATCATTGAGAGACACAACTTTGCATGCAGTATGATCTTCAAAGCCATCAGCAAGACAGGCCCCCTAGAATCCTGCTTTTTCTGCATGGATATAGGTAGCAGCGAACGGCTGGCTATGCAGAACCTTCAGATTCCCAAAACAACTGAAACCAGGAGTATACCAAAATGGCTCTTTCCACCCCGCTTCTCAGACAAAATTAGGTTTACCTCCAGCCATCCAGATGCTGTCCTGATCGCTCCCATCCTCGCAAAAACAAAAAAGCTACAATCCAACATTGGAGGGAGGGGGGGGGTTCTTCGGAGTGAAAGGGGGCAACTGAGGGAGACTGGAAGCACCTCAGCAGCACCGCCAGCCATCAGCAGATCCACCTTCTTCGCCAGACAGCACTGACCCAAAGATATCAGCATTCTTCAACATGGCATCCACCATTGACATCAGGCACTGTTAGGACACAACACCTCAGAACCAGCTGAGCGCTGCACAGGAGCAGCACCAAATTCTCTGCAACGTCCTGCAAGGAGCCTCCTCTACCCTCCTCGCCATCCTATTGGTAGTAGGTTGCACCACCTGCAACCCTCACATAATACAACCCCTTAAGGGCTTGGGTCTTGATCTCAGATAATGCAGAGACCTGCTTCCATACGCATTTTGCTATCAACTACGCTGCTGAACTTGTCCATATTAGATGTGCCCTTCTAGTACCATTATTACCAATAATTCAGGAGCCGGTTTCTCTAATTCGGATCCTCATTAATATTTTTTCTTGGTGAGAGGATCCAGTCCTTACTTAAGTGGGAATGGCTTTTACTGCCCGCATAACTTTCTTTTCTTACTATTTGGACTCCCCCACCTAACACGCAGAAAAGGCAAAGGTGGCACAAGAACAACAAATAAAATTTTGCTTGCTCGGACACCTCAAAACGCACCACACCATCCTGCTAGGAGCAACATGCAGCCACGCAAGGAACCCACCCCAAAACCTAGCTTGCTGGTCTACATGCCATAGCACTGCGAAAAAAATCATCAGATCCGCAACAAAAATCATTCAAAATAGCGCGACGACCTCAGAAGAAATATTTTGATTCTGGTGGTGGGCTTTGCCTCGCTGTCTTGTATGTAGCCTTAGGGAAGACATTTATGTTTTGGGGCGTCGACATAAAATTACATACATATTCCTAGTAATTATTTTGAGTCACGATGCAGCAACAGCTCCACAGCCCGCAGACCACCTTGTCGAATAGGCCCTCATGCTCCTATTCATGTCCGTCTCTCCTGGCCAGAGGTTCAAGGTTAGAATTGGCCAGAGGTTCAAGGTTAGAACAAATATTGAACATGCCATTGACCCACCACGTACGCTCCCCCCGACCCTTGGTCACAGGAGACGAGGCATGAGCTCCATCTATCCGGCGTCCACGTACGTATATGTGCGTAGAACGGTGAGTTCCAGAAGGGTGCGGCCACAACAGGTGTGATCCTTTTTGAACGAGCTGTCTTTGACCAGATTTTGGGAAGGAAGGAAGAATGCACACACAGACACCCATACACAAACATATGCACATAAGCACACGCAGGCATGCATGCACGTGCACGCATATACACACAAACACGCGCACACACATTCTTACACACACGTACATCCATACACATACACTCACACAAATACACACACACATACACATACACATGCACACAAGCACACACTAGCATGCATGCCTGTGTGTGCACACACACACACACTCAAACAAACACACAAACACACATATTCACACAGACATGAGCACATACACACATGCACACATTATCAAGCACGCATGCGCATATATATACACACGCACACACACTCACACACGCATAATGTCACAGACACACACACGCACACACACACACAAACAAACGCACACACATATACACACACACAACACACACACTGTAGAGCGGAGCCTCAACTGCCTCGACTTCTCAAAAGCCATACCGACTTTCTCCGACTCGTGCTAGCGCTGATGACCTGGACATTGGGGCTGAGTTTGAGGAGGGCAGGGTTATCGTGGTGACCTCCGGCAAGGGAGGAGTAGGCAAGACCACCAGCACGGCCAACCTGGGGATGAGCATTGCACGCCTAGGCTACAAAGTGGCCCTCATTGATGCAGACATTGGGCTCAGGTACGTGGGTACAGGTCCTGTCATGATTCACGCACGTTCAAGTTCAGGCGTGCTTGAACATGCTCTGCCTTTTGAAGCTTTGGGCTTAAACTTCACAACTCTTCTGCTGGTCCTAAAGAAGCTTGATCGGATGTATGCTCACATGCTCACGCACGCTGCTTACTCCTTGAGCAGGAACCTGGACTTGCTGCTGGGCCTTGAGAACAGGATCTTGTACACCGCCATTGACATTTTGGAGGGGGAGTGCCGTTTAGACCAAGCCCTTATACGGGACAAGCGCTGGAAGAACCTGGCCCTGTTATCCATGTCACGTAACCGACAAAGGTGTGGTTAGATTGCGTAGCCCTGTCTGGGATGCTATAAATGGAATTGCTGCACTTGGCCTGCAATGATTGCTGAGGGTTCGCTGCTTCCAGAGGAATGCGTTCTAATCGCCTGTCCTAATTGAAGCGTGTAGTGTTATCCATCATCCACATCACGGATGGAGATACCAGGAACCCAAGCAGCATGAACGCCCATCTGATAAGCTGCAGACGCAAAACCTGGTGGCGTGGAACGTGCAAATAAAATTGAGTCGTTTCATTCTTGGTAAGCTAGTGCGATCGTACTCTTTTCTGTCAAAATCCGTTGCTTCAAACAGGTACAACGTCACTCGTCGCCACATGGAGGAGTTATGTGAGAACATCATGTCCTTGGGGTACCAGTTCATCCTCATCGACTGCCCAGCAGGCATCGACGTCGGCTTCATCAATGCCATCTCGCCAGCAAAGGAGGGCCTCATCATCACCACACCTGAGATTACCTCCATTCGTGATGCCGGTAAGCTACGCTGTAGCCATCAAATAGATAGAAAAGGGAAACTGTGCAAAAAGCAGTGTATCAAAGTTTGCTTTTGCTCGCATTAGTTGCCGCACCATAGGGCACAGCTGCTGTTTATATCTCACGTCTTAAGGTGTCTCCTAACCACAGGCTCTACTGATTATTTTGAACAATTAATTGATCTCTGACCTACTACTTCCCTGATCCATTCCAACTCCAGATCGTGTTGCTGGCCTGCTAGAGGCCAACGGAGTGTACAATGTGAAGCTGTTGGTGAACAGGGTGCGGCCCGAGATGATCCAGAAAAACGACATGATGTCCGTCAAGGACGTGCAGGAGATGCTAGGCATCCCTCTGTTGGGAGCCATACCAGAGGATCCACAGGTCCGCGTCTTCTTGTGATCTAATTTGCTAGCCCGATTTCTTCACAACTGATGCTAGCTGGTTAAGTGGTTAAGCGACCATGGGCCGCCATAAGGATGTGGAAAGCCAAGGGAAGTGCTGGAGAGGGTTGCAGGTCTGCAAGTGACTCAGATAAGGAGGAGTGGAACAGATTCGAACAAAGTGACTGCGGCGCTGCTGATTGAGAGCCTGCCTTGATCACGTTGGCTTTCTAAATAGGAAGGTGCAATGAGTGGCATGACACGTTTCAAGCCTGCTCCTTAAACTGTCCTTGGTGTAACAGTGTGTGTGCCCCTTTTCACTCTTTTGTAACGTCTTTTGTAACACAAAGCCAGTCAGAAAGCTTTGTCCTCTTGTGGAGCTCTGACAAGCACGAGCGTTGATTCTGTACGCTAGTTCGTTTTTGCGAAAATTAGTTAAAAACGCCACCCTGCTCGTGCTCACAAACTGCAGGTCATCGTGTCCACCAACCGCGGTGAGCCTCTTGTACTCCAGAAGAAGCTGACCCTAAGTGGAATTGCGTTTGAGAACAGCGCGCGGCGGCTCATCGGCAAGCAGGACTATTTCATTGACCTCAACAACCCAAACAAGGGCATCTTCCAAAAGTTGTCAGAGCTGTTCCAAAACAACTAAGCTTGCGCCATTGCTTTCAGGCTTTCTCAATGAGCTGCAATTGGTAAGTTCGCAGCCAAATCTTGTCAATTTGTCGCCCACTGGTTCGCTGTTATTCAGGCAGCGTGCACCCACTGCTGCGTGAGTGCTAGTGGCAGTTGTACCACGGTTTTGCGTGTTTTAGCGTTGATCATATGTCAAAGTTGATGGAGTATTGATCTTTTCTTTCAGCATACATATTCCTTCATAAAGTCACACAGACAATAGAAGGAGCGAGCATGAGTCCGAGAAGCCTTTTCTTCTTATCATTACTATTATTAAAATACCGCTCTGGCAAAAATTGCATGACACGCCTGAGCGCGCAGCACGGCCCGACTCTCACACACAGCAACCGAATGCAAAGCTCCTTGCTCAGAAACAAGTTTTGATCCATGCCCAACTCAGAAACAAGTTTTGATCCATGCCGAATGTGACTTTTAAGGAACAAGAACAGATTGTTAAATATAGATATAACTCTATAAACTCTGTAAAGAAAGGACAGATACGCACAGACAAACACACCAAAAGGTATACCCACATGACAGGTCCTCCTGCCACCTGCCCCTTGTGCGGATTATTCGATTCCATGGGGGACCTTCAGCCAGACTGTTTGGCTGATCGGCCTGTGACTGGCTGGTCCTCGCCAGTCAACAATAAATCCATAAGCTCAGGCACAAAAGAAAAGGTTGTTCTTGTTGTGTTGCAAGAGGAAATCATGAACCATCTGGACACTGACTTGTTGTTGCAATCAAGGTTTAAGAAATCATCTGAAAATTGACTGAATTAGCCGTAGTGCGTTGACTTACAAGACTTCTTGAGTGCTTACCAAAAAAACAGGTTTTTGGCTTACTGAACAAGTCGAATAGGTATTGAATGTCTTGGCAATCAAACAGGCGCACGCACATAAAATCAAACGTCACTGCAAAAAGGTATTGATCCGTTGCCAACTTGCTGTTTGTGTCCTGTGGGTTAATCCCTCAACATCTTTCCACACTGTCCGCAATTTGTGCCTGAACTCTTGAATAGAAATGGAAGTAATCGGCCGCACTGCTTGGCCGCACAAATGAATCGCAACGCCACAACCCTTGAAAAGCATTTAAGACCAGTCCAGCAGGAGGAGTAACGTGAATGTGTGCTCAGATCCGCTTTCAGCACCCTGCTTAGCGTCTCACTGTTGTTTGACTTAAGCATGCTATTATAGAACTTGACAACAGACCTGAACTAGTAAAACTGCAGTGGCTTGTGTCCACACTCCCTTACGACAGCCCAATTCGTGGTGGTACGCTTAACACACAACGTGCCCTTCAAAAAAGTCTTGTGTCGCACTTGCAAATCACTGGAAAAAACTACGCAGGCAGTGGAAGCCACTCCCCACATTAATTAAGGAAAAGGAGCCACTTTGGTACCGAGTACCGTAAAGCTCCTCCACCGTGAAAAGGAAAGGAAGAATCAATGGGGATCAGGAGGGTTGCAGGCTTGGCCTGAAACCGGCTCCTGATGACAGTTGATAACAGTACTGGGAAGGGCACGTCTGGTATGGACAAGCAAGTTTAGCAGCAAAGTTCACAGAGTGCACATGGAGCTTGGAGGCAAGCTTCTTAACTCTTTGAGAATCGAGACCCAGTTCCTTGAAAGGCTTCAGAGTGTGAGTGTTGTAGATGGTGCCGCCCACACCCAAAAGGATGATGTGGAGAGTAACGGAGGCTCCTTGGAGAATGTTGCAAAGGTCTTTGTGCTGTTCCTTTGCGGCGTTCAGCTGGTTCTGAGGTCTGGTGTCCTCACACATAATAACAAAGATCCCCTTTGTTGCTGCTGCTTTATTGCTGACTATGGAAGCTCTGCACTATCAAATAATTGGAACAGAAGAGAGCAGGGCAAAATCTTTGTAAGCATCCTCAGAGCCCGCAAGGCACGCACACACACACACACACAACACCTTGACTTTGGTGAGGTGCTAAAAAAGACGGGCTTGTGCCCTGCTCCAAAGGTGATGTCAAAGTAAGCAACCACGGCATGCAAGTAGTCATTGCGCACTGCCGTCAGAGAAAAGGGGACCTACATTGTGAGAATGTGTATAAACTGAAGCGTAAGTGCCCCCGTGTGTGTGATATGTGTGTATGTGTGCGTTTGTTTGTATGTGCGTGAAACTACTCTTTTACAAAAATAGCAATTATAGCAATTGAAAGGACAATAGCAGCAGGTTCACCACAACAAGGCACTGCGCAGTGTCAGCTCCATATATGGCTTACAGGAGGGTAGAGCTTGCTTGCACCAATCCAACTAAAGTGGCGAGAAATGCCGGTGATGTTTAAACTGTGAGCATTCGAAAGAGCCTGCATTACTGCCGTCAACAAGATCATGGCCATGGCTGTACCCTTAGCCTAAGTCTGAACCACAGACTGCAGAATAAACGTAGCCTCCCCACCTTGAAACATGCATCTTCCTTTGTTGCTGTTAGGATGTCTACACTCAGCACCTGCACCAGCAGAGTAGGTGTGCTTGCTCTGTTGGCACACTTTGCGGGGTGTTTTGAATGGGAGTTGTGCCTTAATTTCGACCAAGCTGCAGCTCAAACAGGTTATGCACAGGGATGGGTCATACGGCGTAGGCGTATCATACGTCGCATCGTATTTATCACGTATTTAACCGTATTTTTCAAATTGCTCCGTATAATACGATTTTGGGCACTTAACGAATTTTGTAGCCACAAGCCCCCCAGAACCCCCCAGAAGCACTCCCAGGCCCTCTAGAGCCCCCCAGAGGAACTCCCAGCCCTGAGAACGTAGCATGATCACTTGCTTATTGCTACCACAACCCAGAAGGTGGTGCCTGTAGCAAAGATGAATTGTGCAACAGCTGCATCCACACAAGCCTTGGTCACTACCCTCTTGCTGCAGGTGTCCAATGACTGTGTAGATGCTGCTGCTGATGTGCTTGCTGTAGTCCTGTGCAGGTGCCTCTCTTTTCCTGCATGCTCCTCCCTCTGAGCGCTAGCGTCGGCAATTTCTCCCATGCGAGCGCTGCGACTACGCCCTGAGGATTCCTGCCGGGTCAGCTTTGCATGCTGCTACACCTACGCTGGGATTCTGCCTCACGAAGTGCTCGCAAATGCGGGGGGCACCGCTGCTGAAATCTCGGAATTCTGGCATCTGGCATCTGGCATCTCGTAAATCTGCCCCTTCTGTCCCATAACAACAACACGATGCCACTCAGGGTCTTTACCAGGAGGCGTTATAATGTTTTGGAGGCTGGGGGGACAATTCGTGGTGGTTGGAGGGTGGTTGGTGCAAGCCCAGGGTACCCCCAAAATAACAAAAATGCGTTTGCGTATTATACGCGTATGTCGTATTAATAGCGTATTAATCCGTATGGGACGTCTCAAAAGTCCGTATGACCCATCCCTGGTTATGCGTAACATCAAGGTGGCTTACACTTGGTGAGCAACCCTTGCAGACAAAGCTGTTCAGGCACGCTTGTGCAAAGCAGTGGCACACCATGCTCCTCACCGTTGCTGTCGTGGTTGCCACTTGTTGGGGGTCAACAACATCAACCAAGGGCTCCGCCATGGCCATGGACTTGATGCACTTGAAGTCAAAGCCATACACGTTGTCCCAGTAATCAATCTTGTCAGCCTGCACCCCAACAACCATGTACGCAAGTGTAGAAGAGCAGCTGCAAAGACTGTCATGGACGCCGCGGAATGAGCATGAGCTTGTTATCAGGTTAATTAAATGCTTTGCATTCCTGTGCCTGTCCTCTAGACTTCAAGTGAAGGCTAAAGGCAACCAGCAGTGGATAGATAAGTGGCAGCCATTCATGCAGAGCTCACTCAAACGCTGACTAGAAGCACAATCCAAGTCGTACAGGCTGGAAAGCAAGAGAGCACACCTTGTAGTCTCCATCCTCAATTCCCATGAGGCTTAAAGTAGCCTTATCTGGCAGCATCATGCCGCCAGGAGCTAGCCATTTATCCCTGTAGCAGGGTATGGCACGAGTGTCAGGATGCACATTTTAACACAGGTTGAGGAGCAAAGCCTAGCACATCACAACCTGAATCGAGGCTCAGTTGGAGGTATCATTCATCACGTGATGAACCAAACTTCCAACTGCTCTCTGGTACATTCAAGGGTTACTGATAAATACCTGGAGTAGATGACAGTGTCTAACATGCTCTCATAAAAAAGGAAGTAGCCCATCCACTCGCTGACGATGATGTCCACCTTCTCCACTGGCAAGTTGATCTCCTCCACCTGGAACATAACAGCAGAATACTGAGTCAGCTAGCGTGCAATGCAAGGAGTGCCGTAGGGCATTGACAGAGCATCTGAGGCGCACCTTTCCTTTGATGATTGTGACCTTGTCACTGTAGCCGTTGTCCTCAACAATCTGCTTGGCTTGGTCTGCAATTGCTGAACATTCAATGCCATACACATGTTTGGCGCCAGCCTGCACAGGGAAAAAACGCGCAGCCGTTGATTAATAAGGACCTTCAGCCAGTCAGAAAAGCATTTCTTGGTCACTCGGTAAGGTTAGTCGGTCCTTTCTGACTAAATAGGGTTGGAAGCTGTGCCAAGGCAAAGGACAGCACAATGCTGAGCACATCATGATTACCTTGGAGCAAAAGAGGGAGAGAATGCCTGTGCCGCAGCCGATGTCAAGGACAACCTTGTCCTTAAACTGCATGCATACAGATGACAGGGGAGGCATTAAAATGATGGTTGTACCACCGCCTGTCAAACAAATGAGCCGTGCGTTCAGTGGTAGCGCTTACCTGGAAAGCATTGTTCATGATGGCATTCATGTAGCTGCGCGTGCGAATACCGTCCTTGAGCATCTCCTCATGGATGCCTGCAACAAACAACCATCCACATGCAAGTGACACTCCTGTTGAGAAGCACGGGGCTCATCGCTCTTCAACAAAGGTGCTTGACTCACCAAAATGGGAATATGAGTCAAAGTAGTAATCAGCGCTGGTCTTCTCCTGCAAAAGGGCATGCATGGAGGTGAGTGTACACATGCGTAGTTACACGTGCATTCATTACAATGTACTTGATGTTTGCAATGTGTAGTTACATGTGCTGAGTGTTTTCTAACCCCCCATGGTGGCTGTGCAAGTGCAACAGACACAACGCCAAAGCACCCATGCATCCGTGTGTCCAAGCTCATGCTGTCCTGAATCTCTCTTTATCTGTGTCAGCGCTCTGTACAGAACTGCAGGCCGCCAGGTTGATGAGGGCAACCTACTGTAACTACTGTCCCCTCACCCTCCTGTTCACTGCTTCTAAAATCTTGAATTGTCTCAATCGTCAAGGAAGAAACTGCTTACCTCTCCTTCTTTCTTCGCTAGCGCCTCATTTTTCATCTTGTCCACCTCCATTCTACGGAATTAAAATAGATTAATTGGTTTTGGGCTAGTACCCTTTAGGCGGTTAATAAATAAAGAACCTCCGTCTCGACTTTGCTTGACGCTACCGTGTTCCTTGCAATTGTATTTAAAAGCTCAATAAATGTGCAAGACGACTCAGCACTGCACTATGCCACCCCTATAAGAATTTTCAGACCGTAGTTTGGGTTCACTCAAGCAGCATTGAGAAGGAGGGATGGATCTCTCAGAAGAGGCCAGCACTGCAGGTAATGAAATTTACGATATCCTGCAGTACATGCGCACGTGTAGAGTCATGGACACTAATACAAACATAGCACCAAGTGGTATTGACTATCCCCTCACGCAGGGCCTGATCAACCTCAGCAGCATGAATCAGTGGGTGCAAGCATGGCAGGAAGAGAGGGTGGCTCGTCCACAATTGAGCCTGAGTCAACTCCACATGTTGCTAAGGAGGAAGAGCAGGTGGCTGAGGTCAAAGATGCTGCGGAAGCTGCACCTGCAGCCTCCCCTGCAGTAGCTACCAAAGAACCTCCTGCTGTCGCAAAAGCTGCAGATTCTGCCACTCCCCAAGATGTGCCTGAGCCTTCAGCAGAAACACCCCCTGCTGCAAAGCCTGCCACTCCCCAAGATGTGCCCGAGCCTTCAGCTGAAACACCCCCTGCTGTAGAGCCTGCCACTCCCCAAGAAGTGCCTGAGCTTTCAGTAAATGCACCTCCTGCTGCAGAGTCTGCCACTCCCCAAGAGGTGCATGTGCCATCAGCTGAAGCACCCCCTGCTGCTGAGTCTGCCACTTGCCAAGAAGTGCCTAAGTTTACAGCAACAGCTGAAGCGCTCCAGCAGGAGGAGGAGGCAGAAACTGCGCCAGTGCAGGCGGCCACAAGCACTCCTCAAGCAGATGTCACTGAAGCTGCTGGGGTAACACCGCCAACACAGCCAGAGCAAACCTTTTCCTCATACAGGCCTGGGTCTGCCAACTTGAATCCAGCAGCACCAACAGCAGACAGACCAGACGGGGGCTTGGCCCAAAGTAAAGCTGCTAGGCTTGGCTCAGGGCGCCGGATGTCTCCTTCATCCACAACACAGCAGCCAGCGCTGGAGAAAGAGGAGATGGAGGAAGAGGCCCTGCAGGCTCAGAAGCGGGCCCTGGAAAATGAGTACCAAGCTGAGCAGTTTATGCAGGTGAGCGGTTTATGCACGTGTGATGGTGTAAAAAAGCCAAATGCATGCGCGGGCTACACCAAAATGCGAGCAACAGGATAGAAATGAAAATCTCTCTCTCTCTCTCTCTCTCTCTCTCTCTCTCTCTCTCACACACACACACACATTCTTTCAGCTACCTTATCGCTCTTTCCAACCAAATGAACCTTCAATACCTGCATTTTCAGGCCTTTAATCCGGAGAAAGAGATGCCTGCCAACGTGATCAAGACTGCTCACATCCTTAGCTTGGATGCATTGAGGTATAAGATTGCTTGCGTGAGGAACATTAGGACTGGCAGGTATTACACGGTCACCATGTCTGCACGCTTAAAACTCCCAGGCCATGCCTCCTGTAGCTGACGAGGCTGCGCCGCACCACTGACAAGCATAGTGGCGCATCGGTGCTAGCAAAACTGATTATGCAAGCTCTGGAAACATAGCAAGCTCCATATTCGAAAAAGTGCGCCACGCTTTGCTTGCAGGCGCAACAACATTATGTACATTGAGGATGACGTGATGGTCACTGCTGTCGGAAGCAACGTTGTCTTTGTGCGCCTACCGACCATGGTAAGAAGAGCGCATCAAAAGGGTTGAGGAAATGATGAGAACATGGATTTTAAAGACACAAACAGTACAGACAGATGGATATGTGTTTGCACTTTTTGTGATGTCCTCTCTCTTACAAATTATAAACTCACGTCAGATTTTACCCTGCCATGTGCAAAAAACATTTATTGACATAAAATTATGCGACCCCTCAATTCTTGTATCTAATTGCCTCACAGGTTCAGCAATACCTTCCAGGTGTGGATGGCGGCAGCATTGGCGCGATTGCAATCCATCCCATGCGCACGTTTTTGGCGGTGGCAGAGAAGTGCCGCTTTCGGTCTCCCAATGTCTACATCTACTCCTACCCGGACCTCAAGCTGCGGAAAGTGCTGCAGAACGGCACCGAGCGTGCCTACAGGTGTGTATGCGTGCGTGAGTGCAAATCAGTGTACGCGTATGTATGGCTTGAAACCAAAATAACAGTTGAAAAGCAACTCCATGCATCACGTAACCCAACAAAAACATCACACCACTTGTTGACGGCGATCGAGTGAGCCAAAGGTGCTAACCACACCCGCACACAAACTATGCATGCAGTTCGCTTGCTTTCAATGGGCGTGGCGACCAGCTTGCAAGTGTGGGCAGCTGGCCTGACTACCTACTCACCCTGTGGAGCTGGGAGACGGAGGCCATCGTACTGCGCAGCAAGGCTTTTAGTCAGGTACTTGCTAAAGTATTGCTTTTCCTGGGTAAATAAAAGCCATGTGTCTGCCTGAGGGAAACACACTGAAGTAAACAGGTTGCACCCTAAACAGCAAGCTCTACTTTGTTCGCAACTTCCTGCCTTGAGTATAATTTGAGCTCAGCTGATACACCTTTCGTTTCAAACTCTAGTCTCACTTTGGTAAACTGACGTGCGGCCAATGATGTGGCATCCTTCCCACCTACCCTTACGGATTTTTTAGGAAGGGCTCCTATCCATACTGATCAACGGAGCTGGCATAACTTGGCAACAAGTCTTCATTGTTACAAAAAAGGCATCCATATGCAAATCCAGCCTAGAGAGGCAATTAAATTTAGTCATCCCCTTGCAAGCGTACATGTTTTGTTTCTCATTGCTAAAGCAACTGGCTTGGTGTTACAAGCGCAGGATGTGTATACCCTGCGCTTTTCGCGCTACTTTGAGGGCACACTGACCACCAGTGGAACAGGCCACATCCGCTTCTGGAAGATGGCATCAACCTTTACAGGTAAAAGCTTTTATAAGTTGCTTGTTTGTTCCAGCGTTGCAAAACTTTGATCTTGTTGTGTGTTTCAGTATTTGTGCTTGCCAACATTAGATGAGAAGCTGTCAGCCTTAAAGTTCTTGCTTGATACTTTGTAATTCGGGATGCCTAGAGCTCCACTCACTTTCATTTCATTCTGTCGATGGCTTTAGGTCTGAAGCTCCAAGGACAGATTGGAAAGTTTGGCAACGTGGAGTTAAGCGACATTTCAGCTTTTGTTGAGATGCCTGACGGCAAGGTAATTGCAGGCATGCCATTCATATGCAAGTATTGTGTAATTAGGAGCGAAATTGATGCAACTAGCCAGCCTCTCTGACAAGCTGTGAGTGTAGCGCTGTTCTAATTATGCAATTGGTGTTCTCAATGATATACTAGCCCCTTATGGCCACACGCCTTCTCATCAGCATGAGCTGCCTGCCTCCACTGTTGCAGGTCTTGTCGAGCACTGAGGTGGGAGATCTGCTGATGTGGGACGGTGGCCTTATCAAGGCTGTGATCAGGAGAAAAAACAAGGCGCCCTGCCATAACGGCCAAGTGAGTAGGACTGCTGCCCTGTACTTGCACCCTGTGACCTTCAAGGAGACGCATATTGGTGTCAGACTTGAGCAGCGCTTTGCATCAATTCCTGTTGTTTTTAGGTGTCAGTTGATGCCTAGCTTCCAGTGGTAGGAGAAGAAGTACAAAAGAAGCCCTTGAACTAAATGTACAAAACGTCGTCAGGATGAAGACGGGAAGGAGTGGTAAATCATTTTGGTCCTTGAACTAAATGAGTGAAACGGGGCAGGATGAGGTGTATCGTGTCATCAACATTTTGTTGCTGATAATACCGACCTCTTCATTTTGCCATGTTGGATCGAGCGCAGGTGGACGTGCTGTTCCTCCATTCCGCCACAAAACGGATCTTGTCTGGAGGCTCTGATGGTTACGTCCGCATCTGGGACTTCAACAAGGTAAGGTTCATTGTTAAGAGGTGGATGCTCTATCAAGCTGCTCTTTTAGGACCATGGTATGCATAACCTAGTTCTGCTACTCGGCACTCGTGAACCAAGAACTAGAGAGAATGGCTGTTCATGTCTGGCTTTGTTTGGCTCCACTGCAGCCGCTGCAGGAGACAAAAGAGGGCATTAATGCTGCAAATTTGTGCAACTCATTTTGTTAGTGTTATTGGCCGTTGCAGATGAACGAGATAGAGCCTGGGGAAGACAGCCACATGGCGTACCTCAACCCTGAGGATGAAATCTTTGTGGGCCCTGGTGGGTCATATGTTCAACATATCTGATACTTTCTGTAAAACACAAGGATTGCCATATCTAAAGTAAAGCATGAATATAGGGACTCCTCAGTGCATCCGCTTCCAAACACACAAATGCTTTATGCTTAGACTGGATTGTGTAACACCCCTGATGGCAGGGGTACACATCCGCAACCTTGTGTGGGAAAACGGGCACTGGCTGGTGCTGGATGGCACAGGTGCTCTGTACAAGGTCAGCCTGCCAGAGGTATGTACGTACCAAGTGCAACCGTCTGTTTTTCTACTTGGCAACTTGAAATGCTGGTCTTCAGGATGAGCATGTACTCTGCCCTGCTGAGTCGATGCTCAAACTGTCAGATACGTACAACGTACAAGGAATATTCCCATCACTCTCTCTCTCTCTCTCCCTCTCTCTCTCTCTCTCTGGCGGTCT